>OEIV010000364.1_pt1 | contig 26058 bp, 17 predicted proteins | sample 1539231 | NCBI WGS metagenome assembly OEIV01 (sample SAMN03794762, study PRJEB22550) | activated sludge metagenome | feature: wastewater treatment plant; material: activated sludge; isolation source: Wastewater treatment plant of a petroleum refinery complex | place: Argentina: Buenos Aires ... | reverse complement strand
TGAGCGCGGCAAGGGCAGGGTCTTCACGCGCACCAGCCCCGCCGGCCCCGTCGAGGGCCCCGCCATGCTCCCCATGGGCTCCATGGGGAGCATGGCGAGGCCCTCGACGGGGCCGGTGGAGATGGTGAGCGTGAAGACACTGCCCTTGCCGGGCTCGCTGGACACGCTGATGTCGCCGCCCAGCATCTCGGCGAGGCTCTTGCTGATGCGGAGACCAAGGCCGGTCCCGCCGAACTTGCGGGTGACGCTGGTGTCGGCCTGGGAGAAGGGGAGGAAGAGGCGCTGGCGCTGCTCGGGAGTCATGCCGATGCCGGTGTCGGCGATCTCGACGCGGAGGAGCGGGCCGGCAGCGGCGTGGGCGTCAAGGCCGATGCGGACGGTCACGCCGCCGATCTCGGTGAACTTGATGGCGTTGCCGATGAGGTTGACGAGGACCTGGCGGAGGCGGAGAGGATCGCTGGCGATGGAGACCGGGATCGGCGTCTCCTGCTCGAGGTCCAGCGCGATGCCCTTGGCCTTGGCGCGGACGCGCATGAGCGACTCGACCTCGCGGAAGAGATGGAGCGGGTCGGTCGGCATCTTCTCGACGCTCATGCGACCGGCCTCGATCTTGGAGATGTCGAGGATGTCGTTGATGATGGAGAGGAGGTGGTCGCCGTTGCGCCGGATGGTGTCGATGTACTCGAGGCGCTGGCGCGGCGCGATCGACCGATCGCCGTCCTCGGCGAGAAGGTCGGTGTAGCCCAGAATGGCGGTCATGGGCGTGCGGATCTCGTGGCTCATGTTGGCGAGGAAGTCGCTCTTGGCTCGGTTGGCGGCTTCGGCGGCGTCCTGCGCCGCGCGGATCTCGCTGATGTCCATGTGAACGCCCACGGCCCGGAGCGGCTTGCCCTCGGCGTCGCGTTCCATCACGCGCCCGATGTCGAGAACCCATGCCCACGTGCCGTCCTTGCGGCGGAGGCGGTGCTCGCAGCGGTACTCCTTGGCGCGGGACTCCAGGTGATCTTCCAGTGTCGCGGTGACGCGGGCCATGTCCTCGGGGTGGACCAGCCGCTTCCAGACACTGACATCGGGCTCGATCTCGCTGGGCTCGTAGCCGAGCATTCGGCACCAGTTCTCGTTGAACGCCACCTCGCCGGTTCGGACGTTCCAGTCCCACGTGCCGAGGTTGGCGGCCGAGAGTGTGAGATCAAGGCGCTCGGCCTGCAGGTGCATCGCCTGCTTCTGCGCGACCTGCTCGGAGATATCGAACATCACGCCGCGCAGCATCGCGACGCGACCATCGACCATCTCGACGTGGACCGAGTCATCGATCCAAACGGCCGTGCCGTCGGCGCGGAACATGCGGTATTGGAAGCGGTGATCGCGTCCGCCGGCGGATTCGGAGGCGCAGAACTCGATGGCGCGCTCACGATCATCCGGGTGCAGGCGCTCCTTCCAGAAGCCGGGTTCGAGCCACTGCGCGATCGGGTATCCGAGCTGGGCGGCCTGGGGCGAGACATAGGTGAAGCTATCGCTCGCAGGGTTGAACTCCCACACGATGACGTTGATTCCTTCGACCAGCGTGCGGAAGCGTGCTTCGCTCGCGGCCAGGAGCTCCTTGGCCTCGATCTGCTCGGTGACGTCCATGCACCCGCCGGCGTACCCGAGGAACGACCCGTCGGCGGCATAACGCGGGACGCCGCGGTCCTCGATCCAGCGGTACACGCCGTCGTGGCGGCGCAGGCGGTAGGTCATCACGAAGGGCTTGCGTGCGTCGAAGCACTCGACGTAGGTCCTCACGCAGCCGTCCATGTCGTCGGGATGCTCGCCAGCGACCCAGCCGTCGCCGCGTTCCTGCTCGAGCGTTCGCCCGGTGAACTCGAGCCATCCCTTGTTGAAGTCGTAGCACTTCTTGTCCGTTCCCGCGAGCCAGACCAGCATCGGGACGGCGTCGGCCAGGGCGCGGAAGCGAGCCTCGCTCTCGCCCAGGCGCTGCTGCGCCCGCTTGCTCTCGGTGACGTCGGTCTCGATCGCCATGAAGCCGGTGAGCGAGCCCCGCTCGTCGCGGAGCGGCTGGAGATCGATGTCGAGGACATAGATGTTGCCGCTCTTCCCGCGATTGGCGATCTCGACGCGGCACGATGTGCCGTCCTGAACGGCGCGATGCATGGCGGCGATCGCCGCGGGATCGGAGCCCTCGAACTGGAGCAGGCGTCCCGGGAACTGCCCGCGGAATTCGTCGAGCGTGTACCCGGCGAGCTTCTCGAAGGCTTCGTTGACCCAGGTGGTGCGGCCCGCGGCGTCGGTGACGATCACCGCGTTGGAGGTGCGTTCGGCGATGACAGAGAGACGGCGCAGATCGCGCGTCATTTCGTGGGCGAGGCGCTGCGCGTGGGCACGGCTGTCGCACAGAACCCAGATCAGGCCGCCCAGCGCGAGCGAGAGGACGCTTCCGCCGATCCCCCACAGCCACGCGGCGGACTGGCCGGCCCCCGCGTCGAGCAAGTCGGTCGAGGCGATCGCGACGGTGAAAGGTCGCCCGCCCACGTGGAGTTCCGTGAACACGACCTGGCTGGATTCAGGGAAATCGGCGCGGCAGAGGAAGCCTTGGTCGTCGTCAAGGTCGGGCGAAGCTCGCCCGGCAAGGGGCTCGCCCTCGCGGGGATTTTCGCCGTCATAGAGCGCCATCGTGAGCTGGCCAACGGATGCGTGCTCCACCACGTCGAGCAGGACGCCGGGCGCGACGACGGCGAAGGCGATGTGGGCGAGCGCGGCGCGGCGCTCCTCCGGTGTCGAGGTCGGGGCGCCATTGCGGTAAAGCGGAAGAACCCACACCGCGACAGAGGTCTCGCCTGACTCAATCGGAAGGCTGGCGGCATTGGCCAGCATGGGCCGCTTGGCATCGATCGCCCGCGTGATCGCGTCAGAGATGCCGGGCCAAGCGACGGCGTCGAGGCCAAGGAGCGGAATTCCGACCGCGGCGGGCTCCGCGAACTGGACGAAGTAGTGTTGAACGACGTCGGGAGCGGGAAGCGGCTGATAGCCTGCCTGGCCGTCCGCCCGGCGTTCGAACGCGAACTTCTCGATATCGGTATGGGCGACGGGCCGGAGGACACCGAACAGCACGGCGCCGGGGAATTCGTGCGGCAGATCGCGCGTGGCGACATAGGCCGCGAACTCATGAGCCTCTAGAACGTCGCTCGCGGCGTAAAGGCCGGACACCGTCCGAAGGCCGGAGGCGGAGTTATCAAATGCCTTCTCAATGGAATCGATCGCCACGTTCGCGTTCAGTTCAAATCGATCTGCGGTGTCGGCGTCGATCTCGCGACGGGTCTGAAGTGCGTGGAGCACGGAGAGGGCAACGCCGAGCGCGGCGACGGCACCGGCCAAGAACATGTTGAATCGGGTGATGTGATGGTCCAGATGCGGGCGGTCTTCCGCAGTCTTGGGCGCGACGCCGATCATCAGCCATGCCAAGCCCGGGGTGGCGAGAAGGAGCAGGAGCCCGATATGAGCCGACAGCCACCGCAGGCCGCCGAGCCCTGGCGCCAGGACTCCAAGGATGAGACGCACCAACAGCTCGGCCGCGATGAGGATCGCGATCAAGCTGATGAAAATGGCCGTTCCGGTCGGGCGTCGCATGGTTATCCCTGGGCTCCTGGCCGCGCATGCATCGCGCGATGCGCACACTTGTGACATCGGCGAGCCAGTGGATCACTTTGCTTCCGGTCAATTCATCCTGCCGTGATTTATCCGAGTTGAATAGAACCCCCTAATGGCCACCACTGAGGTTCGGCTCCCCATAAGCGAAATGCACCGGGTTCTCCCTGTGGTCCCGTGGTGATTATGGGGGGAGCTGTCCCCGCGTCTTTTTGCGTGATGGCGTGCATGTTCCGACCCGACGCGCTATCGCGACGCCCGGATCGTCCACCACGCCATGGCGCGGGCAGGCACGGTGACGGGGACGATCGCGACGCCATCGGGGCCGGGCTCAATCTTGGTCTCCCTGCCACCCGCGTCGGTCAGCGTGGCGCTCGCGCGCAGGCCGGTGTAAGAGAGGTTTACGTGCAGATCACGCGAAACATCTTGCGGCAGGGGGTTGTAGACGACGAGCATTCCCGGTTCGGGGAGACTGGGATTGACGTGGAGGATCCAGTCAAGGTCGCGGCCGTCGGCGCGCCGCCCGTGGATGATGTCCGATTCGAGGATGGCGCGGTGCTGCTTGAACCAGGCGACGCGTTGTTTGACCATGTCGCGGGTGCGTTCCGTGTCAAAGAGGCGAGGCCCGCGGAAGCAGGCTTGGACGCCCGCTCCGAGGAGGTTGTCGAGACGGCGGGCGTAGTGGTCGAGGTGCTGGTCGAGGGGCTCGATGGTGGCCGCGGGGCCGCCGCCGTGGTATTCCATCAGCGGGACGAACATCCATCCCATGCTGGGGGCCTTGATCCACGTGCCGTCGAAGATGTTCTGGCGTTCGATGATCTCCTGCTGCTGGCGCGGGAGGCTCCAGTTCGTCTCGCGGTAGCCCATGCCGGTCTTGTTGGAGCCGGAGAGGAAGTACCAGTCGGGGACGTTGAGGTACACGCCGCGGGCGCGGCACCATTGGTAGAACAACGTGATGGTGCGCCACTGATTCCACTGCGAATCGGCGAGGGCGCGATGACCGGGATGCGTGGTCGAGGCGCAGACGTCGCCTGGATACGAGCCGTCGTGCTCCAGCACGTCCATGCCGGTCTGTTCGAACGCGGCGTAGAGGGCCTTGAAGTATCGCTCGCCCCAGGGCGAGCCGATGCACGGTGAGTTGCCGAAGCGTGCGGACCCGCCGGGCTTGCCGGTCTTGGGGTTGACGACGTCGTTGTCGGCGTCGACGGAGCGACTGGCGAGCAGCGAGTAACCGCCGAGCGCGACGCCCTTCGAATGCGCGTAATCGGCGAGATCCTTCATCTGCGCGAGGTACTTGGGGTCGGTGTTCTCGATGTTGAAGCCGCTCCCGAAAGTCATGATGACGAGTTCGAAGCCGACCTCGGCGGCCTGATCGACGGCGCGGCGCACGGCGTCGGGCGCGGCGGACCCGGCGTGGAAGATGAGCGGGTTCTCCTGCACCCACGGCGCGATGGCGCGGTACATGCGGCGCGACGCCAGGCCGCGACGCTCGCGATCCATCGTGTCGTGCAACAGCTCAAAGACGCGGAAGGACTCGAATGCGCCGCCCGGCGCGACGAGGGCTCCGGGGCCGACCTGCGGGCCGCACAAGAGAAGGCAGGGCGTGAGGCGCTCGTAATTCACCTGCGTTTCGTAGAGCGGGTCGGTGGTCCAACGCGCGCCCTGGACGTCGAGCCCCGAGTCCATGCTCCCGCCGAACGAGAAGTCGGTCTCGACCTGGATCATGCGCGGGAGCGCGTTGAAGTCGTTGCTCGTGCCCCCCACCATCGAGCCCGGCTCGACGGCGGCGAGGATCTCGGCGTTGAAGGAGTCGACGGTGAGAGGCGTGCTGCCGTTGTTGTGAACGCTGATCCACTTGCTGATGACAGGCAGGCCGTCGTACATCTCGTAGTGGACCGCGACGACGACGTCCTTCACCGCGTCGACGCCGTCGGGAGGTGCGAAGAAGAGGTCGAGCGCGACGCCCTTGGGCGGCCAGTCGGCGTCGGTGCTCATCCACTCGCGGCGCGGCTTCCACTCGAAGCGGGCCCGCGGCGTGTCGATCTTGAAGCCGCGGTACTGGAAGGCCTTTGGGTCGGATTTCATGGCGTCGAGCCATTCGGGGAGCAGGTAGTTGTGGATGGGCTGGCCGACCAGGCCGCCGATCGCGTATTCGACGCCGTTGATGGTGACGCTGGCCTCGGGGCGGACGGAGCGGAGTTCGGCGCGATCGCAGGCGAGGTTGTCGAGCGCGACGGTGGCGGCGTTGGGCGCGGTGCGGAATGTGCGACGGATGAGGCCGTTGGAGAGTTCGATCTCGTGGCGATCGGCGTGCTCGCGGGCTTCGGCGCGGAAGGGCGCGGGATCGATGAGCCAGTCGGCGGCGACCGGCATGGCGCCGGAGGCGGGCGGCGAAACGGCGTGCGCCCGGGGAGCCGCCTGCGGGAGCCCGTTGGATGAGCCCACCAGAACGATGACAAGCACGAGGAAACAGTGGGCTGGGATGCGATTCATCGGCGGACTCCATTGAGGAGCGCGCCATCGTAACCGGAGCTTGCGGAACGGAACTCGCGCCGTCCAGGGCCGGATTGCCCATCGCCCGATCCGCTGAGGGCCGGGTAGGAACAGCGGTTCTCGATGCATTCTCTCTGTCAAGGGGCGCGGGATCGTGGTAGGGTGAATGCCCGGTGCGGGCCGACCCGCCCGAAAGGAGCCCCCGCGATGCGCCGTATTTCCTTCCTGGTGTCGTGCGTGTCGGCGGTCTTCAGCGTCGGCGCGGCCAGCGCGCAGTCGGTCAGGTCAGCGTCGGGCCACGGTGATGCACCCATCGCCTCGCCCGCGCACCCGCCGCTGCACCTCATCCGTCCCATGCCCATGCCGATCGGCACGCCAGACGACGCGCCCGCGCCGTCCAACGCCCTGCGCATCTACAACGGCTCGACCGGCGAATGGCACGATCTTCCCCTGGGCGACTTCGATCCCGGGCGCATCATCCGCGACGACAGCTTTCCGGGCTTCTTCGGATGCGACGACGAGGCCGACCCGCGCGGCTGGGGCTCCATGGACCTGGTCACCGACCTTGAGGCCTGGCCCAACCGCGCCAACTGCAAGCTCGTCATGCGCTTCGTCGACCAGCAAGGCCATGACCAGTTCTTCATGTGCTCGGGAAGCATGGGCGACGGCGGCGTGGTCGTCACCGCCGGGCACTGCGTCTTCGCCCATTCCCCCGAGGGCATCGATATTTTCGACGCGGCGCGCGAGGTGTGGGTCTACGCCGCGTGGGACGGCGGGACGCCGGCGTCGAATCCCCCGACCCCGGATTCGGCCGCGGTCGTGCAGCGCTACGGCTGGGCGCGGGGCACGGAGCTCCTCATCGGAAGCGCGTGGATCGACGACGAGGACTCGCGCCGCGACGCGGCGTGCGTGCGCCTGAATCGGCTGAACACGCGCCACGTCGGGCACCTCACCGGCTGGTACGGCGCGACCTCCGAGCTCTGCGACTTCTCGACCACCTACCGCAACTTCAGCTACCCCGCCGCCACCTGCGACGCCGGCCAGGGCCTGCACAACGGGCGCGACATGTACTTCTGGAGCGGCGGCGCCGACCTCTGCACCGCGCATTTCATCGAGGTCTACGTCGGCACGGGGTGTTTCAACACGTTCTGGGGCGGGATGAGCGGCTCCGGCGTGTACCGCGTTGACAACGGGGCCGAGCGCGTCAACGCCGTGCTCACCCACCACACCACCTCGGGCATCAAGGTCGGACGCTCCACGCGCTTGTGGGACCAGTTCGTCACCGACATGCAGGACTTCGAGAAGGACACGCGGGGCGTGGTCTTCGATCTTCAGGCGCTCCGCTATCGCACCAACGGCCCGACCTCCATCCAGGCGGGGTTCAACCTGGCCGCCGGGACCGTTGTCATCAGCAACGTCTCCGACCATGACCAGCCGAGCCAGAACTACACCGCTCGCCTCTATCTCTCGGCCAACAACAACATTACGTCCGGCGACACACTCCTGGGCACCTTCGGCTTCAGCGGGTCGTTCGACGGGATCGAGACGCGCGCCATCAACGTCCCCGCGGCCATGATTCCGCTCGCAACCGCGCCCGGCGAGTACTGGGTCGGCATTGTCCTCGACGACGCCTCCGACACCAACACCACCAACAACGACACCGACACCTGGGACGCGCAGCGCATCACCGTCACCGCCTGCCCGACCGTCCCCCCGCCGCAGAACGTCAAGGCCAGCGACGGCGACAACTGCGACGAGATCACCGTGACGTGGAACGCTTCGCCCGGCGCGACGCAGTATCGAATCTATCGCAACACCGCCGACAACTACGCCGGCGCCGACTCCATCGGCATTTCCACCGGCACCTCCTTCGTCGACTCCACCAACGTCTACTCCGGCATCGACTACTGGTACTGGGTCCGGGCCCAGGGTTCCTGCGGCCTTTCCGAACCCAGCGAATCCGACCCCGGCTTCATCGACGGCACGCCCAACGACCTCTGCGACCGCGCCATCCCGCTCCTTGGTTACTCCGGCTCCGCCTCCGGCGACATCACCTGCGCCGCCACCGACGGCGACGCCTCCTGCGACGGCACCCTCAACACACGCGACGCCTGGCACCTCTTCCTTCCCCTGGCCGACGGCGTGCTCCGAGTCTCGACCTGCGGCACGCACGACGACCCCGGCGTCGATCAGGGGATGGACACCGTCCTCTCGATCCACAAGGAGTGTCCCGGCACCGTCGGCAACGAGATGGCCTGCAACGACGACTGGGCCGGCTTTCCGCCCTGCTTCGGCGATGCCGGCGTCCGCCGCGACTCGCTCGCGTCGGTCCACATCAACAAGCTCCAGACCGTCTACATCCGCGTCGCCTACGCCAAGGGACAACTCAAGGACGGGCGCTACAACATCAACTGGCTCTTCACGCCCGATTGCAAGCCCGACATCAACGAAGACGGCTTCGTCAACGGCGACGACTTCGACGCCTTCGCCGAGATGTTCGATCTCGGCGCGATCGGGGCGGACTACAACCACGACGGGTCCGTCAACGGCGCCGACTTCGACGAGTTCGCCACCGACTTTGAGAATGGCTGCTGAGCCCCCCCCGCGACGCGCTCCGCCAGGCCGCCGCGCCCGAGCCGACGCAACCCCGCGCCGCGCCGCCCCTCACCGACGCGCCGAGAGCATCGCCACGACCTCTTCGAACTCCGCGCCCGCCTCGCGCTCATCGCGCGCGGTCTCTGCCACGACCTCGCGCAGGATCGCGTCCAGCCGGCGCTTGACTGTCTGAACCGCCGCCGCCGCCAAGGCCGCGCTCTCGAAGCCGAAGGTCGACGCCGCCTCGCTCAGCGGCACGGGCGACTCGCGAACGACCCGGGCCTCGAACAGACGCCAGTGCCCGGCACGCCCCGCGTTCTCAAAGTGCGCTTCGCAGCGACGCATCGCCTCCTCGAACATCGACAGGGCCCAGCGCCGATCGAACGCGACACCCGGGTCCTCGTCGCGCGCCAGGCCCTCCTCGCGCTCGATCGCCTCGCCCGAAACGGCCAGGCCCTGCCCGCGCACCTGCCCGCGCCGCCACTGGTCCGTCGCGAACCGCTTGAGGGCCGCACGCACGAGCGAGCGTGCGCTCCCCGCGCCGGGATCCGCCCGATCGAACAGCCCGCGCGCCAGCACCACATCCGCGAAGAACGCCTGGGTTAGGTCGAGGGCTTCATCGCGCGTGCGCGTCAATCGCCGCGCGCACGCGTAGACCGGCGGCCAGTAGAGCTTTGCGCACTCATCAAACGCCGCCCGCCTTGTCCCCTCGTCGTCGCTGCGCACACGCTCGATCAGCGTCCAGCAGGTCGTGACGAACGATGCCCCGGTCTGTTCCATCGTGTTTCGCACGCCGGATTCTCCCACGAGCTTCCTATAATAATGAAGCCCATGCGTATCACCAAGGGAAACCCGGAGATTCGCGTGGACCGACGCCGATCCGAAGACGATCGCGTGGGCGAGGGCTATCACGCCGCGCGGCGAATCCTCGCCTCGCTCGCCCCCACCACACCCACCAGCCTCACCCCGCCCGGCTATCAGCTCCTCGACACGCTGGGCGTCGGCGGCGGCGGCGCGACATTCCTCGCGCTGCGCGAGGGCTCCGATCGCCCCGTCGCGCTCAAGGTGCTTCATGCGCACGCCGCACCGGGGCCCGCGCGTCAGCGCGCCTGGCGCGAACTCGACCTCTTGCAGGAAACGCACCTTCCCTGCCTGCCGCGCCTGCTCGACTACGGCGTCACCGGCGATCGGCTCTTCATCGCCACGGAGTTCGTCAGCGGGCAGCGCCTCGACGAGCACGCGCGGGCCGCGCCAGCGTCGCGCGACAGGTGGAACCAGCTCGCCGAGACGCTCGCTCGCGTCGCCGACGCCGTTCACTCGCTCAACGAACGCGGCATCATCCACCGCGACCTCAAGCCCTCCAACATCCTGATCGCCAGCGACGGATCGCCGTTCATCATTGATCTCGGCGTCGCGGCGCTGGCCGCCCGCGACGCGGCGGAGACGCTCACCGCCGACGGCGTGCCGATCGGGACGCCCGCGTTCATGTCGCCCGAGCAGGCACGCGGCGAGCGCGACCTGTTCTCGATCCGCTCCGACGTGTACGCGCTGGGCGCGACGGCATGCGCGGTGCTGACCGGGCGAACGCCGCACGATCTGGAGGGCGTGTCGCTCCACGAAGCGGTACGACGGGTGGGGAGCGAGCCGGCGCGCGACGCGCGGACTCTGGAACCTGACCTACCGAGACCGCTGGCCGCAATCATTGCCAAGGCGTGTGCGGCTCATCCGCGCGAGCGCTACGCAACCGCGGCGGAACTGGCGGAGGACCTGCGCAGGTTCATCCGACGCGAGCCGGTGCTGGCGACACGCCCGGGCGCGTGGCAACGCGCGGTGAGGTGGGTGGGAAAACACCCGGTCGCGGCGACGGCGATCCTGTGCGCGGGGATGGTGGCGGGAACAGCGGGAGCGGCCGTCGCGATCGTCAAGTGGCTTGCCAAGACACCCATGACAATCGTGGTACGTGACACAAGCCCGCAAACGGCAGAGTTGCTTGCGTTCGACGGAACAACACTTCACCCGTGGCAGAGCAACCAGGGGTTTCCGATCGGCTTCCGCTCGCTTATCTCCGATGGTGGCTGGCCCACTCATGGAAATCGCGCCTTGCTTCAACTTGCTCGCACAATTCCACGCGATGTTGAGCACGTCTTGATCTGCTATGACGCTGATCACCCAACCCGAGTACTGTGGCGGACCCCTACGCGCGCTCCCGGTATCCGTCTGCCAGAGGCCGCGGCGAATTGGCTCCGCGGCGATCCCGATCCGACATTCCGCTGCACCGTCGTCACGACCGGGAACATCATGGGCGATGGCGCACCGGAAGTCGTCGTTGCGTTGGGCCACTCGCAGCAATCGCCGACATGCGTTCGCGTCTATGACTTGAACGGTCGGGTACTCTGGCAGGGCTGGCATCACGGACAGATCGACAGCATGATCTGGCTCGAGCACGAGCGGCTTCTCGTCTGCTCGGGCGTGTCCGAGGATTCTGTGAGTGGCGACCTGGTCACGGAACTCGGCCGACAGAGAGCGTCGCCAGTTTTGTTTGCGATCCGTGTGCCGGGCTCTCCATCCGCCGATGTCGCGATTGTGACCTCCTGGACCAAGATGGCGGACAGGTTGGTCGCGTGGAGCCGCACGATGCCGGCTTCTTTCGCGGATGTCGTGGCGTCGACCGAGGTGACGTCCTGCCCGGATGGGCCGATCTGCTTCTCAATCCTGTCGAGACATGATCGGATGCCGCTCGCCACCATGAGCGTCGACGCGCGTGGCGAACTTGTTGGCGAGCCCAAGGTGGCGCCGCAAGCTCGCGTAAGCCTGGGACGCTTGCAGAATGAAGTTCGCTTGATCGAGCCGGGAAGTGAGGATTCTGGAGCACTTGCTCCTATGGGCGATTCGCTGCTGCGTATCAGCGGGCGTCCCTTTTCAAGGAGCGACCTCATGATGAATCCGAAGCTGATCGCGATCCCCCTGAGTCTGCTGGCCGTCCCCGCACTTGCCACGACCATCAACGATGGACTCGTGGGCTTCTTTCCGTTCGAGGGCACGCCCTACGACGGCATGAACCACTGCTACAACATTCAGACTTACGGTGCGCCAACGTACGACCGCGGCGCGGTCGGGCGCGCCATCCGGTTCGATGGCGTCGATGATGCGCTGGCCGTGGATCACAATGGCGAGCTGAGCTTCGACATGGACACCGACTCCTTCTCGCTGGCGTTCTACGTCAAGTGGGACGGCGGCTCGGGCGATCGGACGGTGATGCAGGATCGCTGGGGCGACAACACTTCTGTCTCGTACTCCGCAGGATTCAACGGGAGCCGCGACGAGTTCAACTGCGACTCGTGGTACTCGACCAGCGGCACCAACTTTTCTGTCGACACCAACAAGCATCAGTTCGTCAACGAGTGGCGGCACGTCGCGATCACCTTCGACGCGTCAACCGGCATCAAGTCGTTGTACGTCGATGGTTATCTTGTCGATCAGGCTACGCGTCCCAACCAACTCTACGACGACCCGAACAACACGCGCATTACGGTCGGCGCATATTGGGAATCAAGCAATGATCTGTCTAACTACTTTGACGGCCTTCTCGACGAGCTCCGCATCTACAACCGCGTGCTCTCGGAGAGCGAGGTAAACGAACTCGTCGACCTCAGGCCGTGCATCGCCGACGTGGTCCCGGACGGCTTCTTGACTGGCGACGACTACGACGCGTTCGCGGAGTCGTTTGAGAACGGCTGCCCGTAACGCCTCGACGCCCCTTGAATCGCCCTCGGCCGGACTTGGCCGATCTCGCAGGCGGAGGGCGCTGGTTCCGAGGGCTTCCGCTGGCCTCACCGACCCGGCCGCTCCACCCGCCCGCGGTCGAAACCACGACCGAGCCACGCCGAGCACGCGATTCAGGCCGAGTTCCGATGATTTGAACACACCTCGCAACCCCGCGCTCGACCGGAGCGCGGGGTTGTTGTTCTCGCGGGGCGTCCGCCGCCCGATCGCGATGTCGGGACCAGGTGAGACGGATCCCGATTGGATCTCGGGCAAGGGAAAGGGGGAAGACGCAAGCGCGCCCGTGGGCCGCTCTAGGTTCGCCGGTCACGCCGTGGTCACGACCAAAGCGCGCCAAGATCGCGAGTTTGCATCTTTCGTGACCGTCCGGGGACACCGAGTATGCACTTGGGGGCAACTCCGGGCACTAGGAAAGCGGGGAACGAGCCCCTCGGGACCGATCGCCGTAAGCCCCGACAACGTCGCCACTTGGCACGCAGGGCACCGCCCGTCACGCCTGGTCACAAAAACCCGTAAGTGCTTGGAAAAACTGGGGATCTAGGATTTGAACCTAGACTAACTGATCCAGAGTCAGTCGTGCTACCGTTACACCAATCCCCATTCGGCCCGCGACTGACGGCAATCGCGCCTGTTTGTTGGATCAATCCTACCCCGCCCGCCACGTCGCGGCGAGCCGTCGCCCGCCTTCCGCGGCCGGTTGGCCCTTCTGACCCATCCAGCCCGCACGACCCCTCCCACATTCATGCCCTGCCTTCGCGGCCCTTTGTGTCGCCATGGCCCCATGTCACGGGCGGACAATCTTCGGGCTTTCTCAGAGCGACGGCCTCGCGCCCTTGCCCCCGCCGCCCTCCTTGGTTCAAAAAGCAGCAAGGGCGGCCGCCGTTCTAGCCGCCGCCCCGCTGCACTCATCCTGGTTCATGGTCCGACCGCGGCCTTGGGCGTTCCCGCCACCCGCGTCCGGTTGAATTCATCCTCACGACCTTCCGGGACTGATGCTCGAAGAAGGTCCGCCCGTGGTTACAGCCATTTCCCGCCGGGGCTGCTGTTGTTCGGGCGGGGCAGGGGCTGGGCACGCCCGAAGCTCGGGCGGGCGGCCGGGCCGGCCGATCCCGGCACGGGCGGTGTGGAAAGCGGCTTGACCGGCGCGACCGCGGGCGCCGCCTGGGGGCCTGGGCTGGTGGGCGGGGTGCTCGGCGAGCCCGGCTGCAATCGCGCCTGGCGCACCGAGTCGATCGAGCGATCGAGCTTGCCCAAGATCGACTTGACCTGCTGGAATGACTTTTCGGACGGTCCCATGTCGCGCTCCGCGTCGTCGTTGTGGGTACGACGGGTTGCGTATCGACCGCGCGATGCCGAACCTTGGCGTTCGGCAAGCATCTTCGACAGCACTGCCCGCCGTCGTGACGAGTGTGCCGGTTGAATGAGTCGCTCGCCCGTATACTCCGCATTCTCATGGCGACCATCGCGCTCGATCACGTTCGCAAGCGCTACCCAAACGGGCACGAGGCCGTGCGCGAGTTCACCCTCGACATCGCCGACGGCGAGTTCGTTGTCCTCGTCGGGCCTTCCGGGTGCGGAAAATCCACCACGCTCCGCCTGGTCGCGGGGCTCGAAGACCTCACGGGCGGCACGATCCGCATCGGCGATCGAGTCGTCAACGACGTCCACCCCAAGGACCGCGACATCGCGATGGTCTTCCAGAACTACGCCCTCTATCCACATATGAGCGTGCGCGAGAACATGTCCTTCGCGCTCAAGCTCCGCGGCGTCGCCAGGGACGAGATCAAGGCCCGCGTGCTCAAGGCCGCCCAGTCGCTCGGCATCGAAGACTTGCTCGATCGCAAGCCGCGCCAGCTCTCGGGCGGGCAGCGGCAGCGTGTCGCAGTCGGCCGCGCCATCGTTCGCGAGCCCAAGGCGTTCCTGTTCGACGAGCCGCTCTCCAACCTCGACGCCAAGCTGCGCGTCACGACCCGGGCCGAACTCAAGGCGCTGCACCAGCGCCTCCGCACCACCACGATCTACGTGACGCACGACCAGGAAGAGGCGATGACGCTGGGCGATCGCATCGTCGTCATGGCCGACGCCATCATCCAGCAGGCCGGCCCGCCCCTGGAGGTCTATCGCAAGCCCGCCAATCGCTTTGTCGCGTCGTTCATCGGCATGCCTCCCATGAACCTGCTCGAGGGCACGCTCGCGCGCGAGGGAGACGCGATCGTGTTCGTCGAGGGCTCGAGCGAAGCGGGCGGCAAGCCTTGCAGGCTCGCGTTCCCCGGCCGGCGGAGCTCCGCAATTTCCGGCGCGGTGGGCAGGCCCGTCGTGCTGGGCCTGCGCCCACAGATGCTCCGGCTCGCGGGCGCCGAGTCCCCCACCACCATCCGCGTACCGATCTCCGTCGTTGAACCGCTCGGCGATCTCATCGACGTTTTCGGCTCCACGCCCGGGCACGCGCGACTCGTCGCCCGCCTCAACGCCGGCGACGCGACCGCCGCCCTCCGCCCCGGCGGCGAGGTGCTGCTCGACGCCGACATGGCCCACGCGCACGTCTTCGAGCCGGGCCCGTTCGGCAAATCGATCGGCTGAGCAACGCCGCGACCCCCCCCACTCCGGGGCCAAATGTTCATTGCGGCCAGCACCCGCCCGCATGTATTCTGACCTTATGTTCCAGCCGACAGCACATCGCGGGCGATCGCGTCGCTCCGCGCCATTCCATCTCGCCGCGTTCGCGGGCGCACTCCTTTCGCTCGCGAGCTCACTCCGCGCCGAGCCGCCCACCGATGGTCCGGCATCAGAGCCGCCCGCGACCGAATCACCCGCGAGTGAACCATCCGCTCGCCCCGACGCGCCGGCGACAACTCCCAGCGACGACAAAGCGCCCCTCGCGCGTGCCGCCATGCGCGTGTATCACCTCCGCCTCGAGGGCGATCTGGATTGCACCGCCATGGTCGCCGCGTTCCGCGAACGCCTCGAAGACACCGCTTCGAAGAAGTGCGGGAAGCTTATTCTCGAACTCTCGGGCGATCGCTGGCGCCCCGACGTCGTCCGCGACCTGGCCTTCGCCCTGCGCGAGAGCGGCCTGCACACGATCGCCGTGCTGAATGATCCCAAGGATCACCGCGTCGGCGCAGGTGCGCTGGCGATCGGCCTGCTCGCGCATGAACTCTTCATCGAGCGCGCGACCAGCATTCTCACCACGCCCAGCCACGTCGCGGGCGAACTTGCGCCCGAGCCCGCCGACCTTGAAAGGGCCACGCGCGAGCTTTCCGGCTCGCTCCATGTCACGCTCGCGCCACGGGGCCTGGAATCGCTGGCGTGGATGGTCGCCGACCCCACGCGCGAAACACTCGAAAAACCCCTCTACATCGCGACGGCCAGCGCCGCCACCCCCGCGCGGCTCACCCACGCACCGCCACCAAGCCTGACACGCGGCAAGCCGCCCACGCCCGTCGTCAAACCTCCCGCCGCTTCCAGCGACCACGGCGTGACCGTCGAACTCTCCGCCGCGGACCTTGAATCGCTCGGGCTCGCCACACCGACCCGCGGCCTGGCCAACGTCGCTACCGGCGCCGGCACGCGCCTTGCGCCCGTCACGCTCCGTGTTTCGCTCGACGATGCGCGCGCCAAGGCCGCCGACCTTCTCGCGGTCGCCGATCGCGCACTCGCCGCGAGCGACAAAGCGCTCGATCTCGATTGGCCGCGTGATCCGAACGTCTCGCGCGACTTGTACCAGAAGGCCGCCGCCGGCGTCACGCGCGATCTTGATTCCGCCGCGACCGCCCTCGCCGCGCTCGAATCGCTGCTCGCCGAGTTCCCCGAATTGACGCGCACGCCCGCGCCGGGACAGACGACCATCGCGGGAAAGCCCTCGGCCTACGCCGCCCGCTGGAAACGCGAGGCCCAGGGCCGCGCCGACGACCTCACCAAGCTGCGCGAAAGGGCCCGCCTGTTCGCGTCCCAGTAGGTTTCCGCGCGAATCCGCGAACCCCCGCGCCCCGAACACCATATAGATAACCATCGATACGATCCGTGGGCTCTCAATCCCGCCCCGATCGTGTATGCTGGGCTCGTGCATCGGCGGCAACGGATCGCCGCCTCCCCGCCCTGACTGGCCTCTCCGGGCCACTCAAGGCCCCCACGGACGGCCCGGTCCATTTCGTTCGACCCGCCTCCAGCCGCCCTCGGAGGACCACCCGATGCGCACCCTCGTCGCCATCCCCGTCTACAACGAAGAGAACACCCTCCGCTCCGTCGTCGAGCGCGTGCTCATGCACGCCGGCAACGTCCTGGTCGTCGACGATGGCTCGACCGACGCGAGCACCTCGCTCCTCCCCCGCCTCCCCGTCGACATCATCCGCCACACCGTCAACCGCGGCTACGGGCGATCGATCCGCGACGCGTTCGCATGGGCCATGGCCGACAGCTACGACTGGGTCGTCACCATGGACTGCGACCTGCAGCACGAGCCCGACGAGCTCCCGAGTTTCTTCGATCGAATCAACGACGACAACGCCGACGTGATCTCGGGCTCGCGTTTCCTCCCCGCGTCCAAGGCCGAGGGCCTGCTCCCGCCGCCCGAGCGCCGCCGCATCAACACCATCATCACGCGCGAGCTCAACGAGCGCCTGTCGTCGCGCCTTGGACCTCTCACCGACGCGTTCTGCGGCTACAAAGCCTTCCGCGTCGACGCCCTCCGCTCGCTCTCGCTGAGCGAGGACGGCTACGCCTTCCCGCTTCAATTCTGGGTCCAGGCCGCCGCGCGTCGCCTCCGCGTTTCCGAGACCCCCGTCACGCTGATCTACAACGATCCGAACCGGAGCTTCGGCGAGGGGCTCGACGTCGCGAGCGTCCGCCTGGAGCATTACCGGCGCGTGCTGCCCCGCGCGCTCCCGCCCCACCGCCCCGTGCCCGAGCCCGACGCGCCCCGCGGGGTGCGCCGCTGCTCGAAACCCCCGCCGCTCCACCCCGGCACCGGCCACAACACACCGTCCGCTCGCGCCCGCGCGATTCTCCCTCGCGGGGCTCGTCCCCGTTCCCCACGCGCTATCTCCTCCGTGCTCGACTTCGCTTCCGCGCCGGGCGCTCGATTCCGCTCGGTCTCCGTCACCCCGACGCCCGTCGATTGAACGCCGAACGACCCACCGAACGCCGGGCCAAACGCCCTCCGCGCGCCCGCCAAATGGCCCCTCTCCTCCCTCTCTGCTACCGTGCTCCCGATTCAAGCGTTCGATCGGAGGAGGCCCGTGTACGACCTGCTCTTCGATGGCTTCGGCCCGATCTTCGGCATCCCCGCGGTGCTCGGCACGGTCTTCTTCGTGCTGCGCCTCGTCCTCATGATGATCGGCCAGGGCGACACCCACGGCGATGTGGCCCACGACGTCCACACCGACCCCGGCGAGGCCTTTAAGGTCTTCTCGCTCCAAGCCTTCGCCGCGTTCTTCATGGGCTTCGGCTGGGCCGGCATCGCCGCCATGCGCGGCGCCGGGCTCGGCCTCCCTCCTTCGCTCGTCATCGGCGCGGGCGGCGGCTCGGGAATGGTCTGGCTCCTCGCCGCCCTCCTCCGCGCCGTCTGGTCCATGCAGACCTCGGGCAACATCGACATCAGCGACGCGATCGGCCTGTCGGGACAAACCTATGTCACGATCCCCGGCTCTCGCGCCGGCCGAGGCCAGGTCCGCGTCGTCATCGAGGATCGCCAGCGTCTCTTCAACGCCGTCACCGACGGCCCGCCCATTCCCACCGGCGCCATCGTGCAAGTGGTCGGCACCAACCCCGACAACACCATCACCGTGCTCCCCGAAGCCCCCCGGGCCCCCCCCCCCGCGCCCGCCGCAGCTCCCGATCGCCCGCTCGGATTCGTCGGGCCCGCCGACGCTCCGCGCCCGTGATGAACAGCCGTCGGATTCGTGCAACCCGATCCGTGAACCCGTGCCGCGCGGCGTGATGGCCGCCCGCCACATTCAAGCAGAGGCCGAGGCTCGCGCCGCGCGCGTGGCGCCGCGCAAGCCCGGCCGGAAGGAGATCCCGTGATGACCACCGCGATGCTGACCGACACCGTGATGTCCGCCGCGTGCGGCTCGGCGCTGCTCGCCCAGAGTGCGTGGCCGGATTCCATGAAGGGCCTGGCCTCCTTCGGGATCGTCGCGGCCGTCTGTCTCCTCCTCCTCTTCTTCCTCGTCCTCATCATCAAGCAGTACAAACGCTGCCCCAGCAACCGCGTCCTCGTGGTCTACGGCAAGGTGGGCGTCAATCGCGCCTCGCGCTGTGTCCACGGCGGCGGCGTCTTCGTCATCCCCCTCATCCAGGACTACGCCTACCTCTCCCTCGAACCCACCGCCATCGATATCCCCCTCTCGGGCGCGCTGTCTCAAAACAACATCCGCGTCAACGTCCCCTCCACCTTCACGGTCGGCGTCTCCACCGACCCCGTCCTCATGAACAACGCCGCCGAACGACTCCTCACCCTCAACTCGCTCCAGATCCAGGAGCGCGCCCAGGACATCATCCTGGGCCAGCTGCGCCTGGTCATCGCCACCCTCACGATCGAGGAGATCAACCGCGATCGCGAGAAGTTCATGAAGCTCGTCAACGAGAACGTCGCCCAGGAGATCAACAAGATCGGCCTGGAACTCATCAACGTTAACATCCGCGACATCACCGACGAGAGCGGATACATCGAGGCGATCGGCAAGCGCGCCGCCGCCGAGGCCATCAACCGCGCCAAGGTCGAGGTCGCCCAGCAGGAGCGTGAGGGCGCCACCGGCGAATCCATCGCCGTGCGCGAAAAGACCGTGAACGTATCGCGTGAAACCGCGACCGCGGTCGAAGGCCAGAAGCAGGCCGAGCAGCAGCAGCGCGTCGCCGTCGCCGCCCTCGAGGCCGAGGCGGTGAAGGGCGAGACCGAGGCCCGCCGCGACCGCGAGATCACGATCGCGCAGCGCGAGGCCGAAATCGCGGCGGCCAAGAAGAGCGCCGAGCAGGAGCAGCGCATCCGCGTCGCCCAGGCCGAGGCCCAGGCCGTCACGGGCGAGAACGAATCCCGCGCCCGGATGGCGGAGAGCCAGGCGGTCCTCTCGGAGATTCAGGCCGCCAGCCGCCGCCGCGCCGACGTGGCCGCCGCCGAAGCCGCAAAGGCGATCCTGATCGCCGAGCGCGAGCGTGAATTGGCGCGGCTGGCCAAGGAGCAGATCGTCCCGCAGGAGATCGAGAAGCAGCGCATCGCGCTGGCGGCCGAGGCCGAAGCCGAGAAGCGCCGGCGCGAGGCGCAGGGCGAGGCCGACGCGATCCTGGCGAAGTACCAGGCCGAGGCCGAGGGCGTGCGCCGAGTCATGGAAGCCAAGGCCGAGGGCTATCGCCGCCTGATCGAAGCCTGCGGCCAGGACGCCGCGGTCGGCCCGACGCTCCTGCTCATCGAGCAGCTCCCCAAGCTCGTCGACGCGCAGGTCAAGGCGGTGCAGAACCTCAAGATCGACAAGATCACCGTGTGGGACACCGGCGCGGGCAACTCGGGCCGAAACACCACCGCCGACTTCGTCTCCGGGCTCGTCGGCTCCCTCCCGCGCCTGCACGAGATGGCGGCCCAGGCGGGCATCGAACTCCCGCCGGCGCTCGGCAAGCTCCACAAGCGCGCGGAAACGCACGCCGGCGCGAACGATGATGCTCACACCAAGGGCGCGTAACTGCGACGCGACTCGGGATGTGTAACGTGACCGCGGGCGGCCTGGTTCTCAGGCCGCCTTTCTCGTGGCCGTGATCGCCAGTTCATCCAAGAGCGCGACGATCCGGTCGCTGGTCTGCAAGAGCACCGAGTAGTCGGCCTCGGCCTCCTCAAGCTTGCCGCCCCGCTTCAGGTCCAGGATCTGCTTCACCGTCGCGTGCAGCTTCTGGTGCTTCTGGTCGAGCTCGATCATGAGCGGGTTCTTGCCGAACTTCCGGAGTCCGACGCTGAACAGCCACTGGCCCAGCTCGCACTCGTTGTGCGACAGCGCCTCGCCCGGCGACATGGTCCGCTTGCCGTCCAAGAACGCGCGGATCTTTGACTTCCACGTCAGGTGCTTCTGCTTCGCACCGGCAAAGTCAAATACGTCAGAAGTGTTCATCGCTTGCGACTCCCTGCGGCGCCACCTCGCCGCCCCACTCATCGGAAGAATGCCGGCCATACTTGCCGGGTATTTCACCGGAATGGCGCGGTATAACTCGTCCCGCTTTCAACCCACCCGACGACATCCCCCAAATGGGTGGAATCCACGAGACCCAAGTTCCCGCGCGTGTCATATTCCCCCGCGCAGACCCGCCAGCGCCCGCAGCGCCTTCTCGATCGCGCCGGGCACCGGCATCACGCTCAGTCTCGATTGCTTCACCAGCGCGAACTCCGCGAACCTCGCGTCGCTCTTGATCGCCGCGAGCGTCACGGGAGTTCCCACGAGGCCGACCGGCGCAAGATCAACCACCGCGAATTTGGGCTTGCCCTCGGGCGTCCGCCCCGGCTTCTTTGGGTCCTCAAATGCTCCGCTCAGCGCCCGCGCCACCCCCACCACCGCTTTCTCGTCGCCCGTGTGATAGATGTAGACCGTGTCCCCTTTGGCGATGGATCGCAGGTGGATCAACGCCGCGGCGTTGGTCACCCCGTCCCAGGTTGCCCGACCCTTCTTCACAAGGTCCTGAAACGAAAACTCGCCGGGCTCGGTCTTGAACAGAAAACTGGGCATGATGGCCTCCCCTGCTGGTCCGCTCGCGACTCGTTCGAGAGCGGCCTCCCGCCCCTCCCATCGACGCGCACCCCGGTTCGGACATTATCAGGACCGCTGTCCGGGCTGGGACGGATTGCCGCTTTGTGGTAGGCTGGCGAAGCGGCGCGTGGCCGCACGTCGGCCCTTGGACCATCGAGCCTCCCGATGAGCAACGCCCGCCAAGCCGACGTCTTCCCGGTCACCATGACCGACTGGATCCACGAGCGGATGTCGCTCGGACCCGAGGGACGCCGCCAACTCAACCAGGAGATCATGGCCCGCTACGCCTGGCCTCTCCAAGTCTACTTCATGGGCACGCGCGACCGCTGGCTGGGCGAACCCACCGACGTCGTCCAGGGCTTCTTCGCCAGCCGACTCGCCAAGGCCGATTTCTTCGCCAACTGGTCCGCCAGCGGCCTGCGTCTTCGCCACTGGCTCATCAACGCCTTCTGCTTCTACCTCAAAGAACTCCACCGCGCCCGGCGCAAGGAGGCCCGCGAGGTCGCCCAGGCCGACGAGCCGGCGACCGCGGAGGGCAACCCCTCCAAGGCCGCCGACCGCGCGTTCGCGGTCAGCGTGGTCCGCGAGGCCCTCCGCCTCGCGCAGGCCCAGTGCGAAAAAGAAAAGCTGGGGACCCACTGGGAGATCTTCCTTCGCCATTTTTACAAGGGCGAGGCGTACGCCGATTTCGCCGTGGACTTCGGCGTCGACGCGCCCCGGGCCGCGGTCATGGCGCGCACCGCGCGCACCAAGTTCAACGCCGCCCTGCGGGATTTGCTGTCGCGTGAGGCTCCCGACGCCGATCCCGACGCCGAGATTCTTTCTCTCTTGGAGGGGAGCGGCTCATGAGCCAGGCCGACAGCTTCCAGCAGAGCTTCCCCGACGAATCGTTCGCCGACTTGAACGAGCGCAGCGCCCTGCGCCTGCTGCGCCTGGGCCTCAGCCAGCCCAACCGCCCGATCGACGCGCTCATCGAGCGTCTGCTGGCCCCGGGCGGGCACGATTGGTTCAAGAAGGTTCTCCAGACCCCAACCTTCAAGACCTGCGTGGGCGACCCCACCGCCGCACTGGTGACCGGCCGCGTCATGCTCGTCCAGCTCACCGCGCTGAAGGAAGCCGCCAAGTCGCTGGGCGCGGACCGCGACCGCGAGAACCGGCTCATCGCGAGGGTGGCGTATGACCTTTCGATCGCCGCCGCCCTGGCCCACCACGGGCGGATCATCACCGGTCAGAAGCGCTCCGAGTTGCTGCCGGTGCTGACGGACCTGGCCGAGGCGCTGCCGGAGCCGTGGGCCGGCATGGTCATCCGCGCCACCGAAGCGCTGGATCGGGCGGAGTAGCGGCTGTACGCTGGGGCACCCGGCCACCCGCCCCGCGCGATCTACCACCCGTCCATGTCAACCAGCAGCACCACCGCCCACGCCGTCGCACCCGCGCTCCTCGAGTCCTGCCGCGCCCGTCTCGCCAAGCTCCGCGCCGCCGCCGCCAAGAGCAACGCCGCGGCCTTCCTGGTCTCGCATCCCTCCGACGTCGCCTACCTCACCGGCTTCCTGGGCGGCGACAGCTATCTGATCGTCCCCACCGACGCCTCCCTCCGCCCGCTCCTGATCTCCGACTTCCGCTACGCCGAAGAACTCGAGGCCCATCGCCCGCTCTGCGACCTCTTCATGCGTGAAAAGACCATGACGCAGGCGCTCAAGGCGCTCCTGCCCGAGCGCGTCAAGGGGCTGACCGCGGTGCAGGGCGATCACTTGACCTACTCGGAGTTCGACACCCTGGCCGATGCCGTCGGGCGCGCGAACCTGGTGCCCACCTCGTCGATCCTGCTGAAGCTGCGCGCGGTGAAGGACGCGATCGAGGTCGAGAACATCCGCCGCGCCATCGACATCCAGCAGAAGGCGCTCCTGGAAGTCCTGCCCACCATCCGCCCCGGGCGCACCGAGCTCGACGTCGCGGCCCAGCTCGAAGCGGAAATGAAGCGTCGCGGCTCGGTCAACCCCGGCTTCCCTTCCATCGTCGCCGCCCAGGCCAACGGCTCGCTCCCCCACTACTCGCCCGGCCCGGTCGAGGTGAAGGCCCACATGCCCCTGCTCATCGACTGGGGCGCGCAGTTCAACGGCTATCGCTCGGACATGACCCGCACCTTCACCCTCGCCCGCTGGCCCGAGCAGGTCCGCGAGATCTATCCCGTCGTGCTTGAGGCGTACCAGAAGTCTGCGGCCGCCCTCGCGCCGGGCAAGTCCGGCGCGGAGATCGACGCCGTCGCCCGCGAGGTCATCACCAAGGCCGGGTTCGGCGACAAGTTCGGGCACGGCCTGGGGCACGGCATCGGCCTGGCCATCCACGAAGAGCCCCGGCTCTCCCACCGCGGCGACGCCTCGATCCTCGAACCCGGCAACGTCGTCACCGTTGAGCCCGGCATCTACCTGCCCGGCGTGGGCGGCGTGCGGCTGGAGGACGACTACCTCATCACGCCGACCGGGGCCGAACGTTTGAACTCGCTCCCCATGGACATCCAGTGGGCGACGCTGGGATGAGCCTGAACACCGCCGGGATGTGCCGCCGCGCAGGCGCGTAGGGCGTACTGCGGGCCGGTGTTTGTCTGGTCTCCGCGCCTCCGGCCCATCGCCCCGATAGGATGTGCTTCTCAGGGCGTCGGCTGAATCGGCGCTCGATCCGAAACCTCTTGGGGAGACCCCGCGCACGGCGGGGACTGCCATGATTGAACCTTCGAAGCTGCGTGAGCTTGTCCAATTGATGGTCGACAACGACCTGACCGAGCTGGACCTTCGCGACGACAAGCAAACCGTCACGCTCAAGCGTGCCGGGCAGGTGGTCGTTCAGGCCGCCCCCGCCCAGGTCATGATGCCCGCGATGCACGCCGCCCCCGCCCAGGCCCCGGCACCCGCCGCCCCGGCGCCAGCCGCCCCGGCGGTCGAGGCGGGTCTGGAGTTCGTGGTGTCGCCGATGGTGGGCACCTGTTACCTCGCCCCCAGCCCCGACGCGGCGTCGTTCGTCAAGGTGGGCGATCCGATCTCCAGCGGGCAGGTGGCGTGCCTGATCGAGGCGATGAAGGTCTTTAACGAGATCAAGTCCGACAAGGCCGGCAAGATCGTGCAGGTACTTGTGAAGAACGGCGAGGCGGTGGAGTTCGGGCAGAGGCTGTTTGCCGTACGCGCGTAGTGCGAATTCACCGCGGAGAGCGCCGAGAACGCGGAGGCCACACCCCGCCGGCGCGATCCAATTCAGAATTCCCTCTCCGCGTGCTCCGCGGCCTCCGCGGTGAATCCTCTGGAGTTTGAATGTTCAAGAGAGTATTGATCGCAAACCGAGGCGAAATTGCCCTCCGCATCATCCGGGCCTGCAAGGAGCTCGGCGTCGAGACCGTCTGCGTGTATTCCACCGCCGACAAGGACGCGCCGTATCTCCGCATGGCCGACCGCGCCATCTGCATCGGCCCCGGGCCCGCCAAGGAGTCGTACCTCAACATCTCGCGCATCATCTCCGCCGCCGAGATCGCCGACGTCGACGCCATCCACCCCGGCTACGGCTTCCTCTCCGAGCGCCCCGACTTCTCCATGGCCTGCCGCGACTGCAAGATCGAGTTCATCGGGCCATCTCCCGAGGCGATGGGCAAGCTTGGCGACAAGGTTGAGTGCAAGAACACCGCCAAGGCGAACAAGGTCCCGGTCTTCCCCGGATCGGACGGCGCGATCGAGGAGGAGGAAGAGGCCGTCGCGGTCGCCGCCAAGATCGGCTACCCCGTCATCATCAAGGCTTCGGCGGGCGGCGGCGGGCGCGGCATGGGCGTTTGCCGCAACGAGGCCACGCTGCAGTCCTCGATCAAGGCGGCCCAGCCGGAAGCCCAGGCCGCGTTCGGCAACGGCGCGGTCTTCATCGAGAAGTTCCTCGAGCACGCGCGCCACGTCGAGATCCAGTGCCTGGGCGACAAGCACGGTAACGCCGTCCATCTTTTCGAGCGCGATTGCTCCATGCAGCGCCGTCACCAGAAGGTCATCGAGGAAGCGCCGAGCCCGAACGTCGACCGGCGCAAGCTGGAAAAGGTCGCGGAGGGCGCGGCCCGCCTGCTGAAGGCCTCGAACTATGCGGGGGCCGCGACCGTCGAGTTCCTGCTCGACGAGCACCAGAACTTCTACATGCTCGAGGTGAACACGCGCGTGCAGGTCGAGCACCCCGTGACGGAATTGATCACGGGCGTCGACATCGTGAAGATGTCGATCATGATCGCGTCGGGCGAGCCGCTCCCCTTCAAGCAGAAGGACATCCACATCCGCGGGCACGCCATGGAATGCCGCATCAACGCCGAGGACCCCGCGGAGGGATTCCGCCCGAGCCCGGGCAAGATCACGACGTGGCAGGTCCCGGGCGGCCCGGGCGTTCGCATGGACACGCACGTCGTGCCGGGCTATTCGGTTCCGCCCAACTACGACAGCATGATCGGCAAGCTGATCGTCCACGCCGACTCACGCCCCGAGTGCATCGACCGCATGAGCCGGGCGCTGGACGAGTTCCGCGTCGACCCCATCAAGACGACGATCCCGTTGCACCGGCGCCTCATGCAGAACTCGGACTTCCGCAAGGGCGGCGTGGACATTCACTACCTCGAGCGGCTGCTGAAGTAGGGCGCGGGCGGGCCGCGGCACGGCGCGTGGCCAACGGGGTTGACCGCGCCACCCGGCGGAGCAAATCGCCAAATGGCCAAAGCGCCAAATGAAGAGAAAAGCCACTGACCGGCAGGCCACCCAAGGCGGACGTATTCACTTGTCAAAGACGCCGGGGTTGCGCCGCGGACGGGCTCGTC
>OEIV010000362.1_pt1 | contig 26139 bp, 10 predicted proteins | sample 1539231 | NCBI WGS metagenome assembly OEIV01 (sample SAMN03794762, study PRJEB22550) | activated sludge metagenome | feature: wastewater treatment plant; material: activated sludge; isolation source: Wastewater treatment plant of a petroleum refinery complex | place: Argentina: Buenos Aires ... | reverse complement strand
TGTTCCTTCTCCTCTTGTCCGTGCTTTCCTTTTTTGCGGCGGCGGGCCCACCCGCCATGCTGCTCCAGCCTTCCCCCGCATTCGCTGAAACGAAGCCCTTCTCGCACTCGGGCCTGGCGGAGGATGGCAAGCGCTACGAGACCTACCTCAAGTCCCATTGGAAACCCGGCAAGGAGAAGCCGGAGCAGCTCATCTCCGCCGCGGCGAAGGCGATCTCCAAGGACAAGGACGCGCGTGCCGCGGCCCGCAATCTGGCGATGGCCGTCGTCGGTGAGCCCGGCAACACCAGCGCATGGACCGGGCTCGCCGAAGCGCTGCTCGCCATCAAGCCCGACCCGACCAAGGGCAGCGAGCGTTTCGACCTTCCGGTGAATGCTTCCGGCGCCGCCTACATCGCCTACGAGCGCGCCACGACCAAGCAGGCGAAGGCCCGCGCCCTCGGCGTGCTGTCCGACGCGCTGAAGCGGCGCGCGTTCTGGCGCCCGGCGATCGAGGCACTGAAGACCTCCATCGCTCTCGTCGACAACGCGCAGGTGCAGGCCGCGCTCGACAAGCTCGCCGCCGAGCACGGCTTCCGCATGACCGACTACCGCACCGACAGCGACGCCGCGAGCCCGCGCGTCTGCCTCCAGTTCTCGGAGATGCTGTCGCGCGCGCCGGTCGACTTCGCCAAGTTCGTCACCGTCGGCGGCAAGGACCCGGCCGGTGTCTCGCCGGAGAACAAGCAGCTCTGCATCGAGGGGCTGACGCACGGCGAGCGCTACGAGATCCAGCTCAAGGCCGGGCTTCCGTCGGACGTTGGCGAAGCGCTGCTGAAGAACATCGACGTCGGCGTCTACGTGCCCGACCGCAAGCCCTCCGTGCGCTTCACCGGCCGCTCCTACGTGCTGCCGAGCCGCGGGCAGCAGGGCATTCCCGTCGTCTCGATCAACACCGACGCCGTGAAGGTCGAAGCCTATCGCATCGGCGATCGCAACCTCGCCCAGATGCTTCAGAACGGCGACCTAGACCGCCAGCTCTCGACGTGGGACGTGGAGACCATCCAGAACCGCTCGGGCGAGCGCATCTACAAGGGCGTGCTCGAGGTGAAGTCGAAGATCAATGCCGAGGTGGTGACAGCGGTGCCGGTGGGTGACTCGGTCGGCACGCTGAAGCCCGGCGCCTACGTGATGATCGCTCGACCCGATCGGCCGACAGGCGGCGAACAGGAATACAACGTCGCGACGCAGTGGTTCATCGTCTCCGACCTCGGTCTCACCGCGTTCTCCGGTAGCGATGGCATCCACGCCTTCGTGCGCTCGCTCGCGGAAACGAAGCCGGTCGGCGCCGCCAAGGTGCGAGTTGTCGCGCGCAACAACGAGGTGCTCGCCGAGGCACAGTCGGACGAAAAGGGCTACGTCCGTTTCCCCGCCGGCATCGCCGCTGGTGAAGGTGGCCTGCAGCCGGCGATCCTCGTCGCCGAGCGTGGCGACGGCAGCGAGTATGCGTTCCTCGACCTCACCACCGCCGCGTTCGACCTTTCCGATCGTGGCGTGAAAGGCCGCGACGCACCGGGGCCGATCGATGCCTTCATCTTCCCCGAGCGCGGCGTCTATCGCCCGGGCGAAACCGTGCACCTGACGGGTCTCGTACGTGACGAGGCCGGCAATGCCGTGACGACGCCTATGACGCTCATCGTCTCGCGTCCCGATGGCGTCGAGTATCGCCGCATCGTCGTTTCGGACGCGGGCCAGGGTGGCCGCGCTCACTCCATGCCGCTTTCATCGTCGGCGATGACCGGAACATGGCGCGCGAAGCTGCACGTCGATCCTGAAAGTCAGCCGATCGCTCAGGTCACGTTCCTGGTCGAAGACTTCATGCCGGAGCGGCTCGACATGACGCTGACGGCGCCAGCGGAAGCACTGCGCACCGACGCCAGCGGCACGGTGAAGCTCGACGGGCGCTATCTCTATGGCCCTCCGGCCGCCGGCCTCACCCTCGAAGGCGAGATCATCGTGAAGCCGCTGGCGGGTGATCTCGCCGGTTTCCCCGGCTACCGCTTCGGCCTCGCCGACGAAACCGTATCGCCGGTCCGCGCTCCGCTCGAGGGGCTCGGCGAGACCGACGCCGCCGGCCATGCCGACGTCGCGATCAAGCTGCCGCAGATACCGTCGACCGCCAAGCCGCTCGAGGCGCAGATCCTGCTGCGCATGAAGGAGCCCGGTGGACGCGGCATCGAGCGCAGCGTCTTCGCGCCGGTCGCGGCCAACGGCCCGCGCCTCGGCATCAAGAGCCTGTTCAAGGCCGACGATCTCGGCGAGGACGGCGGCCAGGCTTCGTTCGAAGTCATTCATCTCGATGCCGCGAGCAAGCGCTCTGCGGTCGGCGCGGTCAACTGGCAGCTCCTGCGACTGGAGACGAACTGGCAGTGGTACTCGCGCGACGGATCGTGGACCTATGACGCGGTGACGTTCACCCGCAAGGTGGCGAGCGGCACCGTCGATATCGGCGCGGACGCACCGGCTCGCATCGCCGCGCCGGTCGGATACGGCCGCTATCGCCTCGAGGTGACGACGCCGGGCGAGAACTCCATCCAGTCGAGTGTCGCGTTCAACGCCGGCTGGTTCGTCAGCGCCGACAACCCCGACAGCCCCGAGGTGCTCGACGTGGCGCTCGACAAGGCGAGCTACGCACCGGGCGATACGGCGAAGCTGCGCATCGCCTCCAAGCACGGCGGCACCGCGCTCATCACCGTGCTCGGCAGCGGCCTCATGGAATCGCGCGAGGTCGAGATCTCGAAGGGTGGTGGCGAAGTTTCGCTCACCGTCGGCGACAACTGGGGCGCCGGCGCCTACGTCACCGCCATGCTCTACCGGCCGATGGACGAAGCCTTGAAGCGCATGCCGGGCCGCGCGCTCGGCCTCGCATGGCTCGGCATCGATCAGAAGTCGCGCACGCTCTCCGTCGCCCTCGATGCGCCGGAGAAGATCAAGGGTGGCCAGACGTTCACGGTTCCCGTCACCGTCGGCAATCTCGCCGCCGGCGAACAGGCCCACCTCACGCTCGCCGCGGTCGACCTCGGCGTGCTCAACGTCACGCGCTACAAGTCTCCCGAGCCGCAGGGCTGGTTCTGGGCGCAGCGCAAGCTCGGTGTCGATATCCGTGATTTCTACGGCCGTCTGATCGACGGCATGCGGGCCGAGCGCGGCACCATGCGCTCGGGCGGCGATGGTGACGCCGGAATGGAGATGCAGGGTTCGCCCTCGGTCGAACAGATCGTCTCGCTCTACTCCGGCATCGTCACGGTCGGCGCAGACGGCAAGGCCAACGTCTCCTTCGAGATGCCCGACTTCAATGGCACCGTGCGGCTGATGGCGGTGGCTTGGAGCGCGGGCAAGCTCGGCTCCTCGTCGAAGGACGTCATCGTCCGCGACGCGATCGCACTGACACTCACGTCGCCGCGCTTCATGACCCTCGGCGACGAGGCACGCCTGACACTCGACGTGCACAACGTCGAAGGCCCGGCGGCGCTCTACCAGATCGCCATCGACATGAGCGTCGCCGGCAAGGAGCAGGCCCCGCGCGAGCGCGTCGCCGACAAGGCGATCGATCTCGCGGCCGGCGCCAAGAAAGTCGAGCGGATCACTTTGAAGCCGACCGAAGTCGGCCCGCTCGCCTACGAGGTGCGCCTATCCGGCCCTGGCGGCATCGCCATCGCGCGAAACCTCACCATCGACGTCAAGCCGCCGGCAGGCGACATCAAACGCACCACCGTCGCCAAGCTGAAGCCGAACGGCTCACTCACTCTCAGCAAGGATCTCGTCACCGACCTGATCCAGAGCCGCACGCGCATCAACCTGTCGGCCGGTCCGCAGGCCCGCTTCGACATCCCCGGCCTGCTGACGCAGCTCGACCGCTATCCCTATGGCTGCGCCGAGCAGACGGTGTCGCGCGCGCTGCCCCTCGTCTACGCCAACGCCGTCGCCGCCCGCGTCGGCATCGGCACCGACAAGGCGCTGAAGGAACGCGTGCAGAAGGCCATCGAGCACGTCTTCTCGATGCAGGACAACTCCGGCGCCTTCGGTGTCTGGGGGCCGTCCACCGTCGACCTGTGGCTCACGGCCTACGTCACGGACTTCCTGACGCGCACGAAGGAAGCCGGCTACGAGGTGCGGCCGGAAGCGTTCAACCGCGCGCTCGACCGGTTGCAGAACTACATCTCCTACGCTCAGGACTTCGAGAGCGGTGGCGAGGATCGCGCCTACGCGCTCTACGTTCTCTCGCGCAACGGCCGCGCGCCGATGGGCGAGCTGCGCTACTACGTCGACACTCGCCTCGATCACTTCTCCTCGCCGCTCGCCAAGGCGCAGCTCGGTGCGGCCCTCGCCATGCTCGGCGACAAGCCGCGTGCCGAACGTGCGTTCAAGGCGGCCGTCGAGGATATCGACAAGGCGGCGACCGACATACCGCGCGACGACTATGGTTCCAGGCTGCGTGACGGTGCCGCTCTCGTCACCCTCGCGTCCGAGTCCGGCATCGCCAAGACCGAAGCGCCGCGCCTCGCCGATGTGATCGCCAAGGCATATGCCGGCCGCGGCTACACCTCGACGCAGGAGCAGGCGTGGCTGCTGCTCGCCGCCAATGCGCTCTCGGCCGAGGCCGCGCAAACGCGCCTCTCGTTCGACGGCGCGCCGCTCGACGGCCCGATCCTGAGGCCACTCACGCCGGCCGAGATCAGCAAGAGCGGCGGACTCGTCATCCGCAACGATGGCGAAGCCGCGGTGGATGTTGTCGTGTCCGTCATCGGCGCGGCGCTGACACCGGAGCCGCCGGTCTCGAAGGGCTTCACCATCACCCGCAGCTACTACACGCTCGAAGGCAAGGAAGTAGTGCTCGCCAGCGCCAACGGCGGCACCGCGACGCTCGCCCAGAACGATCGTCTCGTCGCCGTGGTGAAGGTTGAAACGCGCGAGGAAGGCGGCCGGGTTCTGCTGGTCGACCGCCTGCCTTCGGGTCTCGAGATCGAAAATCCGCGGCTCGTCGCCTCGGGGGACGTGAAGTCGATCGAATGGCTCGAGGGAACGTTGACGGCCGAGCACGCCGAGTTCCGCGACGACCGCTTCGTCGCCGCGTTCAACCTGTTCCCGTCGCGTAGCGAGAACGGCGAGAGCAGCGGCACGACGGACGCCGCCACGAAGGGCACCGTACGGACTGCGGCGGCAGCCTACATCGTGCGCGCGGTGACGCCCGGCAAGTTCGTCCATCCCGCCGCGACGGTCGAGGACATGTACCGCCCCGAGCGCTACGCGCGCACCGCGGCCGGCACGCTCGTCATCTCCGGCAAGGAGTGAGACGGGCGATGACCTCCTCTCGTCACGAGAGCACGACAAAAACGGACGCCGCCCACGAACCGGCGTCCGCCGCGGCCACCCGGACGCTCCCCCCTGGCGTTGCGGGTAGCCCGCGCCGCGGCGTGCGGACGAAGCTCGTCCGCATCGCCGCCGTCGCGGCCGCCGGTATGATCGTCGCTGCCGGCGCCGCGATCGGCGGGCTCGCGTTTGCCAAGCACCGCCTCGGCCCGCCACCCATCTCCGCCGCCGACGACCTTTCGACCATCGTCGTCGATCGCAACGGCCGTCTGCTCCGCCCCTTCACCACCTCCGACGGCCGCTGGCGGCTGCCCGTCACCACGCACGAGGTGGACCAGCGCTACCTCGCCATGCTGATGGCATTCGAGGATCGCCGCTTCCGCGAGCATTCCGGCGTCGATACGCGCGCCGTACTCCGCGCCGCCGGCCAGTTTCTGCTCAACGGCCGCATTGTCTCCGGCGCCTCCACGCTGACCATGCAGGTCGCGCGGTTGCTCGAAGGGCGCCACCACCGCACGGCGATCGGTAAGCTGGAGCAGATGGTGCGCGCGTTGCAGATCGAGCAGCGCGCGAGCAAGGACGAGATCCTCGATCTCTACCTGCGCCTCGCGCCGTTCGGCGGCAACATCGAGGGCGTGCGCGCAGCATCCCTCGCTTATTTCGGCAAGGAGCCGAAACGTCTTTCGGTCGGCGAAGCGGCGCTGCTGGTGGCCTTGCCGCAATCCCCCGAGGCGCGCCGCCCCGATCGTTTCGCCGCGCGTGCCCGCATCGCGCGCAATCGCGTTCTCGAGCGCGCCGTCGAAGCCGGCGTCATCAGGCCGGCGGATGCCGAGCTCGCCCGCGCCGAACCGGTGCCGACCAAACGCCGCGCCTTCCCGATGCTGGCGCCGCATCTCGCCGAGAGCGAAGTGGCGCTGCATCCGACAGCGACCGTCCACCACACCACGCTCGACCGCACCCTCCAGCAGAGTCTCGAGCAGCTCGCGCGCGAACACAAAGCTCTGCTCGGCCCGCGACTATCGAGTGCCATCCTCGTCGCCGATCACACCACCGGCGAAATTCTCGCGCACGTCGGTGCCGCCGACTATCTCGACGCCGACCGCTTCGGCGCGATCGATATGGCGACGGCCGTCCGCTCGCCCGGCTCGACGCTGAAGCCACTCATTTACGCCTTGGCCTTCGATCTCGGCCTCGCCCACCCCGAAACACTGATCGAGGATCGCGCGGTCCGCTTCGGCACCTATGCGCCGAAGAACTTCGACGAGGAGTTCCACGGCACGGTGACGATCCGCTCCGCGCTTGCCAACTCGCTCAACATTCCGGCGGTGAAAGTTCTCGACAAGGTCGGGCCGGGCCGGATGCTGGCGCGCATCCGCCGCGCCGGGCTCAAGGCCGAGCTGCCGGACGCGACGGAACCGACACTGGCGTTGGCGCTCGGCGGCCTCGGCATGACGCTCAGGGATCTCGCCGGCCTCTACACGGCGTTCCCGCGCGGCGGCGAGCCGATAACGCTGGTGCATCGCAAGTCCGATATCGCCGCGGCGGCGCTCGCATTGCGCCATGGACAGCAGGAGAAGCGCTCGCGACGCCTCGTCTCGCCGGTCGCCTCCTGGTACGTGACCGACATCCTCAAGGATGCGCCGCCGCCAGCGAGCGCGCGCGCCGGCCGCATCGCCTACAAGACCGGCACCTCCTACGGCTACCGCGACGCCTGGGCGATCGGCTACGACGGCCGCCACGTCGTCGCCGTTTGGACCGGCCGGCCGGACAACGCCTCGACACCCGGCCTCATGGGCCGCCACGCCGCCGCTCCGCTTCTGTTCGACGCCTTCGCGCGTATCTCAGAGGCACGCGCGCGCTTGCCATCCGCCCCGGCCGGCGCGTTGCAGGTCTCGGGTGCCGATCTTCCCCCGCCCTTGAAACGCTTCCCCGAGCCGGGCGCCGCGAGCGGCGTGGCGGAAACCGCGAGCCCGTTCCTCGCGCCGCCGGTCGCCATCGCCTTCCCGCCGGATCGCTCCGAGGTCGAGGTCGAAACGGCCAGCGCCGAGGCCGTGATCGAGCCGCTGATGCTGAAAGCCGAGGGCGGGACGTTGCCGCTCACTTGGCTCGCGGACGGCAAGCCGATCGGCACCGCTACCCACCGCCGCGATCTCGTCTGGCAACCCGAGGGCCGCGGCTTCTACAAGCTCTCGGTAATCGACGCCAAGGGCCGCGTCGATCGGGTCACCGTGCGTCTCAGATAGTGCGCTCGGGGAGGAAAAAGCCGGGAGAACCGCCCGCGCGCCGGGCCGCGGCCCTTTTCTCCCTGCCGTGGTTTCTCCAAACTCCGCCGCAGTGCTCGCCGTGATTCGATGTCGCGGCGGGTAAGACGAGCGCACGGTCAAGCGCTTCTTCCGACCGCAAGGGATCGCAGCAGGCGATGTGCGGCAGGGGGAGGAGGCACGGATAGCGTTCTCGAGGGTCCAGCACCTGTTGCGCCAGTGCGCACGGCTTGGGGTGGTGCGTGGACCCACACGAGGGGGAGAGCAGAAGGCATGGCGGCCTTGACGACGAGCAGACCCGAAAAGGTGCCGGATGGCGACGCCGGCGGGCGTGCCACTTCTCCTCAGCCGGCCGCACTCCGCGACCTGGTGCTCGTGCGCATCTCGGCCGAGGGTGGCGCGACCCGCGCGGAGGCGCTGCGCGACCTCGGACAGCTCGTCGCCCACCGCCTCTCGCCCGGCGAATGGCGGCAAGCCGCGGAGCTGGCGCTGGCGGCGCTCGTCGCCGACGGTCTCGCGAGCGAGAAGCGTGGCCGCTACGAGGCGACGGAGGCAGGTTCCGCAACTGCCGCGCGCTACCTGCTTCTGCGCGCCACTCAGCGCATCGGCGCGTGGCCCGACGTTCGCGACACGTTGCTCATCGCCCGCGCACTCGGCCTCGACGGCGAAACCGCGCCCAAGCTCAAAGCGCTTTCGACGCCTGAAGGGCTGCGCGCCCTGATCGTCCAGAAGGCGTTCGGCATGCCGCGCCGGCTCAAGACATCTCCGGCCCGCCTGAGAACCGAGCTTGCCGTCATCGCGCTGGAAAGAGCCTTCGGCAACAAGCTCAAATCGGGTCTCGGCGCCAATGGCGGCTTCTCGCCCAAGGCCGGTCGCATGCTCGCCGCGCAGCTCTCGCGCCGCCCGCGCGAGTTTTCGTCCGACAGCAAGCTGATCGCCGCACTTGCCGCAGAGCACGTCGATGCCGTTCAGCCGACGCTAGACGTGCTGCGGGCCGCCATCCTCCGCCGCTTCGTCAGCGAGATCATCGGCGGCGAGGCGCCGGCGGCTGGTGTTGCGCCCGCAACCACACCGAGGCGCGTGCCGAACGCAGCCCCCGCCGCCGACACCCCAAAGGCGTCAGGGCGGCAAAACGCCGTCCCGGTACCGGACAACGACACCACGCCGGCGGCGCCGCCGTTGCCAAGTTACCGCCCGGATCTCGAAACCTTCACGGTCGAAGTGATGCGGGCCGCCGCCGGCACCGCCGAGGGCTGGCCAGGGAACCGCAAGGCGTTTATCTCTCACGTATGGCCCGCGATTCGAGATTCGCGGCCCGAGTGGGGACTTTCCGAGATCGAGTTCAAGTGCATGCTGGTGGAGGCGCACCGGGCAGGTCGCCTTGCGTTGACGGGAGCAGATCTCAGAAACAAGGGAAACATCAAAGACATACAGGATTCCGCCATCAGTTACATGAACACCGTTTGGCATTACGTCCGGATCGAGGACTAGAGGACTGGAAAAGCGGGGCCAGGCCCACGCTGCTCCTCCCTGCTTCAAGTTCGGCAAATGGCCAACGGCGGCCCGGGCGGCGACATGCGCCGCCGATCCAAAACCGCCGAATGCAAGTTCAAGGACCCCGATTCGATGCACCAACCGGCTTATAAGGCTGCGCTTCCCGACCAGGTGTCGAAGGCTTTCGAGCACTCGATCACCTGGGAGGACGACATCTGGCGCGCCGATCCGGTCGATGTGGAGGAGGTGCACCAGAAGGCGCGGCGCAAATATTTCGACCTGCTCGACGGCGTCACCGCCAGCCGCGCCGGGGCGCCCGCCACGCAGTCGCGCATCCTGCTGTTCCACGGCCAGTCCGGCGCCGGCAAGACGCATCTCATTCGCGCGCTGCGCACGGGGACACACCGCACCGGCAAGGGTTATCTCGGCTACGCGCAGATGTCGCCCGACATCGCCAACTACGCCGACTACTACCTGCGCCGTCTGATCGCTTCTCTCGAGCGGCCCTACGATCCCGACATCGCCGGCGAAAGCGGCTTGGCTCGCCTCACCGCACGTCTCGTCGCCGCCGCCGACATGATCCCGGCGTCCGAAATCGAGAAGCTGCGCGAGGCGACGCTCGACGACAAGCAGCTCGCCCGTCTGGTTCACGAGCTGGCAGACACCATCGTCGCCGCGCCGCGCTTCGCCGAAGACAACATCGACATCAACATCATTCGCGCGCTGCTCTATCTCGAGCGGCGCGACCCGCGCGTCGAAAGTCGCGTGCGCCAGTACCTGCAATGCCGGCCGCTGAACGAGCTTTCGCTGCAGAGCGTCGCCGCGCTCGATCCCAACGTCGGTGACGGTCGCGCCTTCGACATCATCGAGGGTCTCGGCCGCCTGATGTGGGCGGTCGATGGTGCAGCCCTCGTCTTCTGCATCGATCAGGTCGAGGACCTGCGCTTTTTCGACGACGCCGAGGAGCGCTTCCAGAAGGCCGTGCGCGACCTCATCCAGATCGCCAATCGCGTGCCGACGGCCATCGTCGTCATTTCCTGCCTGGACGATTTCTACGCCCAGGTGCGCGAGCCGCTGGCACAGTCCTACCGTGACCGCATCGAGAAGGCGGGCCCGGTGCCGCTCTACGAGAGCCGCACCGCCGAGGAAGCGCGCCTCATCATCGCCAAGCGCCTCGGCCACGAAGCCGCCCGCACGCCGGGCGCCGTCGTCTACTCCGATCCATCGGCCTACTTCGGCCCGCAGTTCTTCGAGGAATTTTCCGGCCTCTCGACGCGGCGCCTGCTCGAGCATGCTCAGAGCCGTCTGCGCACCCAGGCGGAGGAGCCGGAGGACGAGGCACAGTCGGCGCCGCGGACAGAGAAGCCTGGCGCGTCCTGGCTCTCGACGCTGTCATCGGTGCTCGGCATGTCGACCGAGCGCAGCGAACCCAAGCTCGCGCCGGCTCCGCTGCTTGAGCCCGACTATCGCGAAATGTGGGAACGCTTCCACAATGCCTCGGAAGCCGAGATCCCGTCCGACGACAACGAGCTGACCGACATCCTCGCATTCGCCGTGAAGCTTGCCGAAAGCGAGTGGGCCGGCACGGTCGAAGTGAGCACGACGCGGCTCGACATCGCCGACGACCTGCCGGCGATGGACCTCACCATCCGCCAGCGCAACGGCCTCGCCACCGAGGTCCGCGTGTTCCTGTGCAACCGCAAGATTCAGGGCGGTGCCTTCAAGCGCCAGCTCGACACGGCGCTGCAGCACCTCGGCGCCAAGAGCTGTTTCATCCTGCGTGCTTCGGATTATCCGCCGAACACCAAGAGCCAGGCCGCGCAGTCCATGCGCAAGTTCCGCGAGGCCGGCGGGCGCGCGTTGACGGTGCCGATCGCGGAATGGGAGCGGATGATCGCAGTGCGTGAGTTCCACGCACACCATCGCAACGATCCGGGCTTCGGCAAGTGGTTCGCCGACGCCAAGCTGTTGTCGAACCTTATCGTCATCATCCAGCTGCTGCGGCTCGACCTGCTCGGCAAACTGCTGCCGCGCGTCATCAATGGCGGTGCGGATGCGCGCACGGCCCGCACGATGCCGCGCCCGGCCGAGTTGGATACCGGAGCCGCGCAGATCGCTGCCGATCCTGCCGACGTCACGACCGTGCCTGTCGCGGCGATGGACCTCACTGGTCTGGGCGACACTGTCGTCAGCGTTCCTGCGGTCGACGACCCCAACGATCCCAACAACGACGAACTCCCACTCTCGGTCATCCTCGACGAGCATGGCGGCGGCGCCAAGAGCATCTTCGCCGGCCGCGAGATCGGTAACCGCAATCGCCCTGTCACCCTCAACCCGAGCGTTCTGAAACGCCACGCGGCCGTGCTCGGCGGCTCCGGCTCGGGCAAGACCACGCTTGCGCTCTCGCTCATCGAGCAACTGCTCCAGCGCGGCATCCCGGCGATCCTTCTCGACCGCAAGGGCGACCTGTGCAGCTACGCCAACCCCGAGGTCTGGCGCGCCGACGATAACGAGACCGCCGAGCGGCGCGCCGAGCGCGAACGCCTCGCCGACGCTATCGACGTCGCCGTCTACACGCCGGGCCGCGTTTCCGGCCGGCCGATCTCGATCACGCTTCTGCCGAACGGCATCAACGAGTTGCCGGACCACGAGCAGCAGCTTCTGGCAAACCTGTCGGCCGCCGCGCTCGGCGACATGCTGCACCTCAAGAACTCGGCGACACATCAGAAGCAGTCGGGCACGCTGTCGGTGGCGCTGCGCATCCTCGGCTCGCGTTACAGCCGCGAGGTCACGCTGTCCGACCTGATCGATCTGCTCGAGGACGAGGACCCCGAGCTCACCGACCTCACGCAGCGTATGGACCCTTCAGGCAAGCTGCGTCGCGACCTCGTGGCCCAGCTCGACTCCCTGCGTCACCGCAATGCCGCGCTGTTCGAAGGCGGCGGCGAGAGCCTTTCGATGGAGAGCTTCCTCGGCCTCGGCCCGCAGGCGCGGGAGGGCCGCACCAGGCTTTCGATCATCTACACGGGCTTCCTCGGCGACAACGAGAACATCCTGTTCTGGGTCTCGCAGTTCCTGTCGGAAGCGCTTCGCTTCTGCCAGCGCAACCCGAACGACGAGTTGCAGGCCGTCGTGATGTTTGACGAAGCCGACCTCTATATCCCGGCGAACTCCAAACCGGCGACGGCGGAGCCGTTGCAGAGCCTGTTGAAGCGCGCCCGCTCCGCCGGTCTCGGCATCATGCTGGCGACGCAGTCGCCGGGTGACCTCGACTACAAGAGCCGCGACCAGATCACGAGCTGGTTCATCGGCCGCGTCCGCGAGGATACGGCGCTGCGCAAGCTCAAGGCGGCGTTCCAGAGCGAGAGCGGCCTCGACCCGGCCGCCGTGCTGCCGCACCAGACGGTCGGCGAATTCCACCTCGTTCAGGAAGGCCTCGTGCGTTCGATGAAGGCGCAGCGTTCGCTGGTGCTCGCGGAGCAGGTTCCGTTCGATCGCATCGAGCAACTCGCCTCGGAGACGCGCGGCCAGGACGAAAAGCAACTACGCCTTTTCGATATCAAATAAACGTCTTCAGGGCGCCGAAAGCCGACCCAGCGCTTTCCGCCCTGAGATCACCTTCAGGTTGCAGCCACGAACGGTATTTGATCCGCTCCCGACGGCTGCCGCATATCAGCTTGAAATCGCCTCCAACCGCCCCTCGGGACGTGGCCAAATCGTCACATCCGAGGGTAAAGTTGTAAGAAACCTGCTGTTTTTGCGGTCCACAGCACGCTGCAGCGCAGCAGAACGCGGATCACGAACGTCGTTTATTAGCCAAGCACTCTGATGAAACTGCTTCTAAATCTGGCATTTGCACACGTTGGTGCGACGCAAAATTGAACACGCGTACACGGAGTCTCGCTTTTGCGAGAGCGTAAAGAAACTGAAAATACGCGATGACCGTGGAAGTTAGAGCGTTCTGATGTAATATTCATGACTGAGCATTGGCGAGGTAGAGGGCGCCAAAGCCGGTGGAGTTTCCCGGGCGGCAAACGCCGGGTAACACCGTCAGTTGTAGTTGCGGGGTTGTGTTATGGTAGCGAAGCCATTCATGGTGATGTTGCTGGCTGCATTATTGGGGCCGGCCATTGGTATTGGTCTCTTCGTTCTCCTGAACGCGATGTGACAACGCCATTCGGGCACCGTCATTCGCGAAACATTGGGCGTGCGGAGCCCGAGATCAGGAACCTGCGAAAACCAATCACATATCCAGAAACGTGAGCGCAGAACACGCCCTAGAGCGCTGTTTGCGCTGATGTTTTGCTTCCCTTCATCCAAATCGGCCAGATCGGTCCGCGGTGCGATCTGTCGAGATCCGCCTTGCCCGGTCGAGTGGCGGGCGCTTCCTTCCGGCCTTGGCCGCTTTGAGCCAACGCTGGCAGTTCTGTCGCCGCCGCTAAAAACGGTCGAGCCTCAGATGATGAACCGGCCGCGGAAAACGCGCCGGCACCAGCAACTGAAGCTCGACCTTCCCCCCAACTCGCCAAGGCCGGCTGCCCGACCGTGAAACCATGCTTATTCTGCGTCACGCCCAGTTTTTGGGCAAATGCTTTCTTCCACCCGTCACTGATGAGCATCGTTTTTTCGACTTTAGGCCAACAACGCCAACGTCATAAAACTGCATATCCGTGCATTTCATGCGGGGCCCTGTTGGCACCGATCAGTATGGCTGCGCCCAGGTCGTGCGCCGGCTTGCCGTTTGCCCGCTGGCGCTGTTCGTGACACACCGTTGCTGACCGCAACGCACGCCCGGAATGCGCGCTCCATGTCCGATACCCCCAGGCCGAAGAGGCTGCTCGACGATTGCTTCCTGCACGACACCCAGCGTCTGCGGCATGAACAGGCGATCGAGATCCTGCGATCCCGGGTAGCGCCGGTGACCGCGCACGAGCGTGTCGCAATCGTCGACATCGCCGGGCGCGTCCTGGCCGAGCCCGCCGTCGCGGTACGGCCCGTGCCGGCACACCCCAATTCGGCCGTCGATGACTATGGCGCGGCAGGCGCGCGCCTGCCCGTATCCGCCCCCGTCGCCGCCGGCCACCCGCTCGAAGGCAAGGCCCCCCCCGCAACCGCTGTCCGCATCTTCACCGGCGCGGTGCTGCCCGAGGGCATCGATACCGTCGCCATGCAGGAGGACTGCGAGACTGCCGCGGGCGAGAACGGCGCGATGACCGTATCCATACCGGGTGGATTAAAGCGCGGCGCCAATGTGCGGCGCACGGGCGAGGACGTGGCCGCGGGTGAAACCCTGCTCGAACCCGGCGCTATGCTGCGTCCGCAGGATGCCGCCGCACTCGCCTCCATCGGGCTCGCCGACGTCGTCTGCCGCAAGCGCCTCTCCGTCGCGATCATTTCGACGGGCGACGAGGTGATCCGCGCCGGCAGCCGGCCGCTGGCTCCGGGCGAGGTTTACGACGCCAATGCACCGATGCTGAGCGGCCTCATCGGCGCGGCCGGCGCCGACGTTCACGATCTCGGGGTCTGGCCGGACGATGCGGCCGAGATCAAGCGGCGGCTTGCCGACGCCGCCCGCCACTACGACGTGCTCATCACCTCCGGCGGCGCAAGCCGTGGCGAGGAAGACCACATGGTGGAAGCCATGGATGCACTCGGCAAGCGCCACATGTGGCAGTTGGCGATCAAGCCCGGCCGGCCGATGTCGTTCGGGCAGATCGGTGACACCGTCATCATCGGGCTACCGGGTAATCCCGTGGCGGTGTTCGTCTGCTACCTCATGTACGTGTTTCCCGTTCTGCGCCGTCTCGGCGGTGCGCCCTGGCCCGAGCCGCGCCGCTACATGCTGCCCGCCGCATTCGAGATCACAAAACGCAAGACCGGGCGGCGCGAATTCTTCCGCGGCTGGCTGGTCGGCAATGGCGCCGCGACGGCGGTCGACAAGTACGCGCGTGACGGCTCCGGCCTCATCACTGGGCTTCGCGCTGCGACGGGCCTTATTGAGATCGGCGAGGACGTGACGGCAGTCGCGCCCGGCGATCCCGTCGCCTTCATCCCGTTCTCCGAGTTCGGCATCCCGGCCTGAGACGCGCGGGCCTGAAACGCGCGGGCGGGCCGCGAATTGCCCGAACAGCACCGCCGTCTCGACACGAACGTGACCGGTGGCCGCCACATTGGCCGACTACTGCTCGACCAGTGTCCCCGCGCGCGCCTCGCTATGCTGGCGTCGTGCGCCGGAGTGTTTCCGCCCTCACATGCGAACGCCATGATCGCCCTCGTCCGCCTCTTCACGCGCCTCATCGAGATCATCGTCGCGGTTCCAGCGCGCGCGGTGCGGGTGTTGATCGATCTCGTCGCATTCAACCCGCGGCTCGGCCCCCTGCGCCACGTCGCCACCGCCGCCATTGTTTACGCGCTGTTCGCCGTGATGCTGGTCTACGTCGTCGCACCGCTGCGCGGTATCGTCGGCGCCGCCTACACGTCGGAGAAGCTGCACTACGATGCCGAGCGCTGGCTCGCGACCGCCATCTACGATACGCGTGGAAGCTTTGTCGGCACGTTCGATCCGCGCCTCGACAGCCAGCGCGACGTCAACTTCACGGATGCCGTGATCGAGCACGGCGACTACGTCGCGAATCCGGACCACAAGTCGATCCCCGTGCGCGATGTTCCGGAACACTACTGGAGCTGCCTCGTCTATCACGAGGATCGCAACCTCGGCGGTCTGCTGAACCCGTTCGGCATCGACCTGCTCGGCGTGCTCAAGATTCCCTATACGACCGTGAAGCAGTCGATCGCCTCGCGCCGTCCGCGCCTCGGCGTCGGCGGATCGACGCTGCCGATGCAGCTTGCCCGCGTCATCCGCAAGACGCCGCCGAGCGCATCGGAAGGCGGCTTCACCAAGCTCGGACGTAAGCTTTCCGAATGGTGGGAAGCCCCCGTCATCTATCGTTCGCTGACAGCCGGTGGCGACGACACAAAGCTTCGCCAGTGGGCGGCCAACCATCTTTGGCTCGCCCAGCGCACCGGCGGCTCGCCGCTTCATGGCGTCGAGGTGACGAGCCGCATCGTCTTCGGCAAGGAGGCGCAGGATCTTTCGATGGCCGAGCAGTTCGTGCTCGCTTCAGCCGTCAACAAGCCGATCATCCTGCTCGAAGGCAGTGAACGATTGAACGAAGTGCGCCTCGACCGCTGGCGCTACATCACGGAAGTGCGTGCGCGCACGTGCGCGGAGAAGCTGATCGCCGATCCCGAGCAGCAAAAGCAGGTGGTGTTCGAGCTCGTCCAGCTCGCCAGCGGACCGCCCGACCCGCATGTGAGGCCCAGGCTTCAGAAGGCGCTCGAGACCTTCGCCCCGGATCAGTCTCGCCGCGCGCAGGCCAACCCCATCATCCGCGCCAACGTGCTGATGCCGGCGGCCCGCTTCGGACTGCGGGAGGAGATGAAGCAGCGCTACGGCTTCGGCTGGCGCGACTACGTGCGCGGCGTGACGACCACGTTCGACGTGCCGGAAAACCTCGCCTTCCACACCGCCGTCGGCGCAACCCTCACCTCGCTCGCCGCGAAGCTCGCCGGCAAACTCGGCTCCGGCTACACGCTCGCTCCCGCCAAGGCCGGCGTCTCGGGCGAGATGCCGAACGTCGTCGTCGTCGCCGCCAACGCGCGAGGCGAGATCATCCGCTATTTCGAATCGGGAGAGACGGCGCCTTACTTCGGATCGCAGCAGGCCCGCAGCGCCGAAACCGGATTCTACAACGCCACGCGCGAATCCCGCATGATCGCTTCGACCGGCAAGATGATCGCGGCGATCGGCATCGCCAACCAGCACACCGACACGATTTCGTCGCTCTACGTCGACACCGACGCACCACCTTCGGGGCTCGAGACGTGCCGTCGCGGTGGCGGCGGACGCCATGGGCGCAAGGCGATCGTCGCTTTCGCGTGCTCGCTCAACACGGCCCTGATCGGGCGAACGGCCCGCGTCGGCCAGGCCCGCGTCAAGGCGCTGATCGATCGCTTCGGATTCACCATGCCGCCGCGCGACGCCAATGGTGAAGGTACACCGCCCTCGACTGCCGCCGTGCTCGGCCAGATCGCGGGGTCGCCGCGGCGCGTGCATCAGATGTCGGCGGTGGTGCTGGCCGCGCTCCCCGGCCAGGGCGGCAAGCCTGTCGGCGAGCCGACGCTGGTCAAGAACTTCGATTTCATCGACGGCGATTCGGCACGCCTCAATGATTTCGCCCGACCTCACACCGTTTCGCCGCGCCTCGTCGTCAGCCGCGGCGCGGGGCCCCTCGTCAAGGCTCTGCTCGAGGCCCCTCTCTGCTACACCGCCAACAAGACCTCGCACGGCACGCTCAAGAGCCTCGCGCACTGGTGTGCCGCGCGCCATCCCGGTCTGCGTCTGCACTTCGCCAAGACGGGTACGCAGGTGAACGCCGACCCCGATGCCAGCATCGACACGTGGATCACGGGCGGACTTCAATTCTCGAACGGCGCCGCCTACTCCTATGTCGTTCTCGTCGGCACCGGCTCACCGACGCAGCCGTTCGGCCGTGCGATCCACGCCGCGGATGTCGCCCCGCTGGTCGACACCCTGTTGACCGATCTCGAGAAGCACGCCAAGGCCAACCCCGAACCGTCCTTGCTGCCAGTCGTTGCTCCGATCGCGCAAAACACGCCCGCGAGCGCTGCCGGTCGTGGCAGCGAAACACCGAACGACATGGTGCTGCAAAGCCTGCTGCGCCAATAGGCGATCGCGAGAGTATCAGCGCGAAAGGCGCTGCGCGGGGCGCGCAGTGAAAGCGTGTGCCGTCGCATAGGGCACCTTCACGCGGCCGTTCATCTCCCCTTCATCGAAGACACGTCTTTCCGCCACGTTGAAGCCGCGCGGAGCCACATACGCGCCGTACTGCCGCCAAGAGACAAGCCTACCTCTGACGACACAGAGCCCGCCCGGTTTGCGGTCGGGACGAAGCGACGAGCGAGCCCTCACCGGACGTACATCCCCGGCCAGACGCCGTGGCGTGCAAACGGGCCGGCCCGCCCCGCGTTCACAAGCAAAGCAGGTCGTCCCATGGCGTTCACGCGCGACGCAAATACCACCCGCACCGCCGGCGCCTCCGCGCGCGGTTACGAGGTCGATCTCACCGATGGCGAATGGGGCGAGGAGGAGCGTCCCGGGCGCGATTGGAAGAAGCTCGTGCTCGTCTTCGGTCTCGGCGTGCTCTCGTGGGTCGCAACCTACGTCGGCATGCTCGAGTTGATCGAGGCCAACATGGGTGACCTGCCGCTGCTCCACAAAGCGATCATCGGCTTCTCAGTCGCCATGCTGATGACGATGATCATCTGGCTGCTCGATCAGATCTTCGCACCCATCGGATTCCTGCAACGCCTCACGTTCATCGCCGGCTACGCCTTCCTCACGATCATCTCGGTCGGCTTCGGTTTCGGCTTCTACTGGAAGGTTCTCGAAAGCCGCTCCGAGAGCGCGCGCTCGGCCGAATCGGCCGTGTCGCAAGTGCAGGCATCGCTGCACGCCGCATCGACGCGCATGTCGCAGCTCTCCACCACGCTCGACCAGTTGAACCAGATCTCGCTCGCCAAGGCCGAGCTCGAGCGCACGAAGGGTTCGTCGTGCCCGAACAGCCGTCCGGGCGACGGCCCGCGCCGCAAGCTTCGCGACGAGGATGCCCAGCGCTTTGGCTTCGCCGCCGAGTTCGTGAAGGCGCGCGTCGGCACGGTCAAGGGTGACCTCAGCGCCCTCGATGTGGACCTCGGCAAGATCGCCAGCGACGACAAATCGACCGTCGACGAGAAGACCGGAACGCGCAACGAGTTCATGCGCGCACTCGGCCGCAAGCTGGACTTGACCGTCACCGGCTTCAACGCCTTCCGCACCGATCCGCAGTTGAAGCAGTTGCGCGCCGACCTCGCCGACCGCGCCGACCGCACGGTTTTCCCCGACACCCAGAAGGGCACGTTCACCTGCCCCGACGCGCAGTTGCAGCAGGCGCTGAAGGGTGTCGTGCGCGCCATCGACCAGCTTCCCGAGCTCGAGAAGCCGAAGATCGCGGCCGTCGAAGGCTCCGAGGCGACCATCGAGGCCTTTCGCCGCCTGACCGCGACATTCTACGGCATGCTTTCGTTCAAGATGCCGCCGTCCGCCGATGAGCTGCGCGAGTTGCAGAAGAAAGCCGTTCAGTCCGTCGAGGCGTCACCCTCGACGCAGAAGGCGCTCGCCTCCGCCGATGGCGCTGTCGGCCTTTCCAAGCGTGACTACATCCCGCTTGCCATCGCACTGTTCGTCGATCTCTGCCTTCTGCTCGTCTCGATGAGCCGGCCGATCAACCGCCTGCACGGCCTCGTGCCGAAGATGCGCGCGGCCGAGCGCGGCCCCGTCATCCAGATCCTGTCGCGCTTCAACGACATTCACCGCGACGACGAGATCCGCAAGAACTTCGAAGTGTTCCGCCACGTCGTGTTCGACTTCCACGGTGCCTATTACGTCGCCGTCCCGCTCGACGCGCCGTACAAGCCGAGTGGCCCCTACACCAAGAGCTATTCGACCGAGGACATTCAGGACCTCCAGCTCGAAGCGCACCTGCTAGCGAACCTGTTCACCTCTTTCGAGCAGGAGAAGATCTTCACGCGCGTCTACTCGCCGCTGCTCACCACGCGATCCATCAAGAAGAAGTTGCATCGGCAGGGCAGCAAGTTCGCGCACGCCGAAGCGTTCCGCGTCTACCGTTTCCGCGACGGAGCATGGTCCGAGATCATCCTCGGCGCGGTGATGGGCGCGGCCCGACGGGTCGAAGCCGAGAAGCGCAAGCGCCGGCTCGAGGAGCAGTTGTTCAACGCCGAGACGAAGCCCGAGCCGACTCTCGAGGCCGCCAACGACCATACCCAGCCTGCACAGGAGCCGAGCACCCGCACGGCCAGCGCCGAGGCCCGCCCCGCGATGGATCTCGAGATCGGCAACGCCGAACCGCTGGGGAACGTCGCCAGCATGACGGGCACCGCGGGACGGCGTGGCTTCTTCGCTCGCCGCGTCGCCGAGGCCGGCGGCGTCCGTGGCCCTTCCGCGCCGGTTCTGGAGGCGTCGCCCTCCTCGGCCTCAAGCACCGCACCCGCCGACGAGTTCGGCCCCTATGCCGCGCGGCGCGCCCGTGAGATGGCCGAGGAGGACTACCGCTCGACGTTGCCGACCCTGCGCGGCCACGACGACATCCTGGACCGTCCACGCCCGCGCCGCCGCGCTTCTGGCGAGACGCCCGATCGTGCCGGTGATCGTGCCGGTGGCGACGAGATCCCTGCTGGCGAAGTCGTGCTGTTCGCCATTCCGGGCAACAGCGGCGAGGCCGGTGCTGCCGCGTCCGCCGCGCGTTCTCAGGAGACGGCCAGCCCTTCAATCGAGACCTCGCGTCCTGTCGAGCGCGAGGCACCCCGCAGCGAGTTGGCCGCAAGCCCCATTCGCCAGTCACCCGTCGCGCCTGCGCAAATGACGTCACATGTGTCCGGCGCGGCCGTCGCGGCTACCACGTCTGAACCGCGCGTCGGCGTCATCCTGCGCCGCGAGACGGCCGAGTTCACGCTGCCGGCGAGTGAGGCCGCGTTGCCTTCAGCGCTGCTGGCGGTCGCCGGCCTCGGGGCGAGCGCTGCGGAAACCAAGAGTGCCGTGACCGCCGTGCCCGCCACGCTCGATCTCGTCGCACTTTCGTCTAGCGTTGCCGTGGCCGAGACTCCGGCCTTGCCGCCTGCGATCCCGGCACCGCTCGCCGCTCTGGAATCGCTCGACGAGAACGCCAGTGACGGCCAGGACGACGAAGCCCTCCCGCTGTTCGATGAGCCGGAGATCGACATCGAGATCGACGCCATCTCGCGCCGCTTCCGGCCGACCGCCGCAGAGTGACGCCGATCAGAAATCGGGCCGCCGCCGGCGACACCGGCCGGCCCGATTTCGTGCACGGCTCAACCGTTGCTTAACTCTATTGCCGGCATGATGAACGCCAGCCGATAACCCGCTCCAAGGGTCGCCATAACGGTGGCCGGACGAGCGCCGATGAGGGTACCGAAATGCGCTTCACAACTCCCCCGACCATGCGTGTCATCAAGAAGGAGGAGAAGGAAGCCCAGCTCAGGGACCACATTGCCGCGCACGTTGCCCGCATCGCTGCCGCGACCCCTGGTGGGGAGACCTACGCCTATCGCCTCGTCGTGCGTTCGCACGAGAGCCCCGTGGTGCGCGCCCTCGCCGCGCTGAGCCACGACCTTGCCGCCGCCAACATCCGCATCTGTGCCGTCGTTGCGCTGCCGGGCGCCGAGCGTTCGCCCGCTTGGCCGGATGAGCTCAACGCACTGACCGAGTGCCGTGCGGTCCGCGATGTCCGCCTGCTCGACGCCCACGAGCAACTTTGGCTCGGCGAGGAAACCTGCTGGATCGGTGACTGCATGCGCCGCGAGCCCGCCAAGCGCGATGCCTACGAGTGCTACGGCATTGGCTGCCGCGAGACCGCTGCCGGAGTCGCCCGTGCTTTCGAGCTGTTCTGGAGCAAGGGCGCACCCGCTGCGACCGGCCAGATCCCCGCTCCTGTGGAAGCCATTTCTGCGGCTCTCGAAACCGCCGTCGCCGCCCTGCAAGCCGCAGAGCAGACGCCACCGATTGCGTCGACCCGCCACTGATTTTGCCCCGCCTGCCCTGCCCCCCTGCAAGCGGAAACGTCCTGGCGCTCTCCCCGGAGCGTCAGGACGTTGCTTTTTGTGCGAAAGCTCGCAGCTCGTAGGAAAACCCGCCGCGCCTGCACCGCGACTTGCCGCTAGGCCACGCTCTCACGTTCGCAGGGTGCGATTCACGCTTTCGATGCGAGCGCTGCGCGCCCGCATCTCAAACGATCGCAAAATCTCTCACGTTCGCAGGGTGCGATTCACGCTTTCGATGCGAGCGCTGCGCGCCCGCATCTCAAACGATCGCAAAATCTCTCACGTTCGCAGGGTGCGATTCACGCTTTCGATGCGAGCGCTGCGCGCCCGCATCTCAAACGATCGCAAAATCTCTCACGTTCGCAGGGTGCGATTCACGCTTTCGATGCGAGCGCTGCGCGCTCGCATCTCAAACGATCGCACCCTAGCTCCCACGGAAGAAGGCATCGACGCGCATGCCCGGCAGCAGCGGGGTATCACCGTCGATCTCGATCGTCACTTCGAGCACGTCCACGTCCGTCGGCCGGCGCGGACCGCGAGCGCCGAGCTTCGGCGCCGCGAGCGTCGGTGCCATTGCCGAAACCGTGCCGTTGAACTCGCGACCAGGGAAGGCACCCGTCTTGACGAATGCCTTCTGACCGATGCGGATGCGTGAAATATCGGACTCGCTCACCTCGGTCTTGACCTGCAACTTGGTGAGATCGCCGGTAACGACGATCGGCACCTCCGGCGCCGGCGCGACGATCTCGCCGACCTTCGGATGAATCTCGAGCACGGTGCCGAGCTTCGGCGCGCGGATGCGCGTCTTGTCGAGCAGGGCATCGGCGATAGCGACCTCGGCCCGCGCGGCGCTGAGACCCGATTCGAACCGGCTCGGTTCGGCGAGACCGGACTTGCTCTGCGCCTTGGCAACCGCCGTGCGCGCACGAGAGAGGCGCGCGTTGGCGTCCGTCAGGCGGCGGCGCGCATCTTCGACATCGCGCGAGCTCGCTTCGCCCGTGCGGCGTGCCTTCAACATGGCGTCGAGATCGATCCGCGCACCCGTGATCGCGCGCTCCGCGTCATACACATCGTCCTCGGCCTTGCGCACGTCCGAGCGCGACGAGGAGAGGTTGGCGGCGTCACGATCGCGCATCGCGGAGCCGGCCGCAGCTTCCGCCGCCGCCAGCTTGGCGCGGAACTCGGCGTCGTCGAGCCGGATCAGCAATTCGCTTTCCTCAACCTTGTCGTTGACGCCGACGAGCACGTCTGCGACCCGGCCGACTTGCGGCGCGCCGATGTTGATGCCGCCACGGATCGGCTCGACCCGGCCCGGCGCCGCGGCGACGTAGTTCTGGCGCTGCTGGGCCATCGCCGGAGACGGCACGATGGCGGATGCAATTCCGGTCATGGCAAGCACGAACGCGCCGAGACCATACGACCACGTACCCCGGACCATGGGGCGCGATCCGGACAGCCCGCGAAGGACCTCAATTGACGGCATGCGATTTACTCCCTTCGTTGGCGGCGCCGTCATTGCGGCGGCTATCGACGATGCGGCCATCCTCGATGACGATGATACGGTCGGCGTAGGACAGCGTGCGATGATCGTGGGTGACGGCGAGCACGGCGCGGTTCGGGTCTTTCCCGACTTCCGAAAGCAGCGCCATCACGGCAGCGCCGTTCTCACTGTCGAGCGCGGCGGTCGGCTCGTCCGCGAGAATGACGGATGGTGATCCGGCGAGCGCGCGGGCGATGGCGACGCGCTGCTTCTCGCCGCCCGAAAGCTTCTTCGGGTAGGCGTGGATGCGGTGCGCGAGACCGACTGACTTCAAGGCGTCCTCGGCTTGGGCGTGCGCGTTCTCCGCGCCGCTGCCGCGTACATCGAGCGCCAGCAGCACGTTTTCGACCGCTGTCAGCGTCGGGAACAGGTTGTAGGACTGGAAGACGAAGCCGACTTGCTTGCGCCGCAGATCCGCCAACCCCTCCGCATTGAGCCCGCGTGTCGAATTGCCGTTGATGATGAGCTCGCCCTCGGTCGGCGAAAGAATGCAGCCGAGGATCGACAGCAACGTCGTCTTGCCGCTTCCCGACGGGCCCATCAGCAGTGTCAGCTCGCCAGCACGAAGCTGCATGTTGACGCCCTTCAGAACCTTGATCTCGATGTCGCCCGAGCCGAACACCTTGGTGATGCCCCGGGCCTCGAGGATGGCGCGTCCTTCGGCATCTCTGGTCGACTTGCTCATGAATGGCTCCATTGGTGCGGAGAGGACGGCAGCAACCCGCGTGAGGAGGCTATCGCCCGTTCGCCCGTGACTGGCTGTTCCTCGCGGCACATGGAGCGCAAGGACGTGTTGGTTGCATGGACCCGCTTGCTCATCGGCTGAACACTCCGGCGGGATCGATGCGGGTGACCTTGAAGATGGCCGAGATGGCGGCGATGACGCACATGCCGAGCGTGATGCCGAACAATGCGACCCCGAGCCCCGGCGTCATGACGATGTTCAAGGTCGTGTCCTGCGAGGCCCACAGGATCAGAAGGCTGAGCAGCATGCCGACCAGGTAGCCGATCAAGCCGGAAATGATCGCTTGCAACAGAATGACCTGAATGATGTAGCCGGCCGAAGCACCGAGCGCGCGCAGCGTGGCGAACTCCGCCAAGTGATCCTTGGTGCTCGAGTAAAGGGTCTGCGACACGATGACGATGCCGACGATGAGGCCGAGCAGAGCGCCAGCGATGAGCGCCGCGCCGGCGCCGGTCTGGAACAGCCAGTAGTCGAGGCTGCGCTGGCGGAAATCATCGCGCAAGAGCACCTCGGCGTCGGGCAGCCGGCGGGCGAGTTCCTCGCGCACCTTATTGGCGTCTGCGCCAGGGTCGAGCCGAACCAGCGTGTACGACGACTGCTCGGCGGAGGCGCCCATCAGCATCTGCGCCCGCTCCCGCGTCGTGAACACATAGGGCAGCGTCGTGAACGAACGGATTCCTTTGGTCACCGCCGCCACCCGCACCTTGGTGCCGTTGATCTCTGCGGTGTCGTCGATCTTGTCGATGCCGAGTTCCTTGAAGTAGCTCCGGTCGGCGGCGACGGCGGAGGGCGCACGAACATCTTCGAGCGTGCCTTCGACAAGGTTCCAGGGCCGCAGCGCGCGATCGTCGCCGGTCCAATCCGAACCGACGAGCAGGATGGTGGTCGCACCGCCCTTCGGCTTCCGCCAAGAGGAGAAGGAGACCATGATGTTCTCGACGCTCGCGACTCCCGGGGCGGACAGCGCGCTGAACCGCTCGCGGCCGGTGAGCAGCGATGGGTCGTCGAAGCTCTTGGTGCCGACCGGCACGATCCAGATGTCGCCATCGGTCTGGTCGATCACGGCGGCGATGGTGCGCTCCGAACCGATGTAGAGACCGCACTGAACCGCGACGAGCACCACCGAGAAGACGATGCCGGTGAGCGTGACGATCAGGCTCAGGCGATCGTAGAAGAGATTGCGATAGGCAAGCTTGGGTGCCATGTGCAGCTTGCGGCGCGCGCCGGATGCCGGACTTGACGCGGCCGAGCCGCCCGAAGTGCTGCGCGTGAGTTGCATGTGGATGTCTCCTGCCGCGGAGCTGGCGAACATGCCCTGCGGTCACCCGCCAATGCGGGCCCCTTTTCGATGAAATCCTGGCGAGCCGACCTCTTGCGCAGCCGACCACTGTGCGCTGACGCGGCACAGGATGTCGGCATCACGCTTCAAGATCAATCGCAGAACGGAAGAACGCGGCCGGGTGGGAGCGATTCTGCGCGTAAGCGTTACCGCCAGTGGCCGCGTTAACGGCTGGAATGGGCTCCGGCCGGAGGGGCGTGTGCCACTCCGGCCGGCAACCTTGGTTTATTACTCCGCGCAAGGGACCGTGATGGTCAGACCCGCACTCGGCACGAACCGCTTGCAGTCGAGCGGCCGGTTCGAGGTCTCGGCCTTCGCCGTCTTGGCCGGCTTCGCCGATTCCGCGGTCGTCACGGGCTGCTCGGTCACGGTCGTCTTCGGCTGCCCGACCGCCGCCTCGACAAGCTCCGGGCGGGCCGGAACCGGCGCTGCGTTGGGGGCGAGCGACGCCGTCTCGATCGACGCGACATCGGTCGTCTCCTCCTTGTCGGCTTCGACGCGGGCGAGACGGCGGGCCTCGGCCTTTTCCGCTGCGAGCTTCTCGCGGCGGGCGTCCGCCAGAGCCTCGCGCTTGGCCTCCGCGATCGCCTCGCGGCGGGCCTTGGCGGCGGCTTCGCGCTTGGCTTCGGCCACCATGGCGGCACGGCGGGCGGCGGCGCGGCGATGCTCGGCATAATCGTTGTAGCGCGGGGCGCTGTGGCGCGAGTACACGCCGC
>OEIV010000361.1_pt1 | contig 26238 bp, 24 predicted proteins | sample 1539231 | NCBI WGS metagenome assembly OEIV01 (sample SAMN03794762, study PRJEB22550) | activated sludge metagenome | feature: wastewater treatment plant; material: activated sludge; isolation source: Wastewater treatment plant of a petroleum refinery complex | place: Argentina: Buenos Aires ... | reverse complement strand
ATGCCCCGAAGCGCACACCGTACTTGCGCAGGCTGGCGCGGGCCGGCTGATCGAGCGACTTGATCTCCTCGGCGATCAGCTCACGCCTCAATACTCCGAAGCTTTCCGACATGCGGAAGGCGATGCCGCGCGCGAGACCGGTCAAATCCTCGGCATTGACGATATCGACGAGCGGCTTCAAGCGCTCCGCGATCGTCTCGGCGATCCAGGCATCGAGACGCGCCTGCACGCGCTCGCGATCACCTGCGGACAGGTGCTCGTCGGCGAGGAGCACGACGGTCGGCTTCAGACGGTCGTCGGCCGGCTCGAGGCGTGCGATCTCCTCGTCGCGCCAGAGCACGCGGCCGTTGCGCGTCACCATGAAGGCATCGGCCTTGGCGGCGGCGACGCGGCGCGCGCGCATGCCGAGCTCACGCGACAGCACCTGCGCGGCAGCATGGCGCGTCGCCTTGCCGTGGATGCCGTCCGCAGCGGTATCGGCCTTGAACTGGAAGCCGCGCAGCCGCCCGACGAAATGGTTCTCCACATGGATCGCGCCATCGTCGCTGATCTCGGCCGTCAGCTCGTCCTTGTCGCGCATGCCCTTCATCAGCGCACTGGTGCGCCGGTCGACGAAACGCTGCGTCAGGCGTTCATGCAGCGCATCGGAGAGCTTGTCCTCGATCTCGCGCGTGCGGCCCTGCCAGTGGGCGGGGTCCTTCAACCATTCGGCTCGATTGGAGACGAATGTCCACGTACGGATATGGGCGATGCGGTTTGCGAGCGTGTCGATGTCGCCGTCGGTGCGGTCCGCGAAGTCGACGTGGCGGGCGAACCAGTCCTCGGGAATGCGCTCCTCCGGCCCCATCAGGAATTTGTAGAGTGTCGCGATCATCTCGGCGTGGGCACCCGGCGAAACCTTGCGGTAGTCGGGCACCTGGCAGACGTCCCAAAGTTTGGCGACGGCGGCCGGCGCCCGCGCCATGGCGACGACATCCGAATCCCGGCTGACCGTCTCGAGCGCCTCGACATCGTCGGCCATGCGCGCCCTGACGAGCCGCTGCTCGCGCGGCATGTCGCGCAGGCTCTCGCGCAGCGCGTCGAGGGTGCGGAATTCAAGCTTGCGGTTGCGCCATTGCAGAACGCGCACGCTGTCGAAGGAGTGGTTCTCGAGGCGCTCGACGAGATCGGGCTCGAGCGGGGGCACACCGCCCGTGACGCCGAACGTGCCATCGTTCATGTGGCGGCCCGCGCGGCCCGCGATCTGCCCCAACTCAGACGGCGTGAGATTGCGATGCGCCTGACCATCGAACTTGCGCACGCCGGCGAAGGCGACGTGATCGACGTCGAGGTTGAGGCCCATGCCGATGGCGTCGGAGGCCACCAGGAAATCGACGTCACCAGACTGGTAGAGCGCTACCTGCGCGTTGCGCGTGCGCGGAGAAAGCGCACCGAGCACAACGGCCGCGCCGCCGCGCTGGCGGCGGATCAGCTCGGCGATCGAATAGACGTCGGACGCGGAGAAAGCGACCACGGCCGAGCGCGTCGGCAACCGCGTGATCTTCTTCTCGCCCGCGTAGGTGAGCTTGGAGAGGCGGGGACGGGAGATGAAATTGGCGCCGGGGATCAGATCGGCAATCGCCTCGCGCATCGTTTGCGCGCCGAGCAGAAGCGTCTCCTTGAGGCCGCGCGAATGCAGCAGGCGATCGGTGAAGACGTGGCCACGCTCGGGATCGCCGCAGAGCTGCACCTCGTCGATCGCCAGGAAATCGACATCGATGTCGCGCGGCATCGCCTCGACGGTCGCGACCCAGTAGCGGGCGCGCTCGGGGCGGATCTTCTCCTCACCGGTGATGAGCGCGACTTTGTCGGCGCCGACACGGGCGGCGATCTTGTCGTAGCCCTGGCGCGCCAGCGGGCGCGGGGGCAGGCCGATCACCCCGCTTTCGTGGCGGAGCATGCGGTCGATGGGGAGATGCGTCTTGCCGGTGTTGGTCGGACCGAGCACCGCCGTGACGTGGCGGATGCGCGTTTCCATGTCGCTGCCCATACGTGGAGGCTCCTGATCAGTGTCGCCCTTGGCATTGCATTGGGCTCAGCCGAGATCAAGCGCTTCCTGCAAAAGAACCACGATCACGGCCGGATCGCACGGCGACGCCCGAGGCCAGGGATTATGCTGGTCTCGGAGCGTATCGCCGGGGCCGCGCCGGACAGCGAGGCCTGCTCAATTTACAAGCGCGATCTGATTTCGGTCGGACGTGCGGATGTCGATACGGTCGAGGCTCAGAACGACCGTTCCGACGACCGCCGGTATCACCACCTCGTGCGGCACCAGGAGATTGGCGCTCGGGATCGGCCGCAAGGTCATCTCGATTGCCATCCGGCGGGCCGCCTCCTCTGCCTCCGAATTGCGCTTGTAGCCGGCGATCGGCACGTAGCGGACATCGCAGACGTGCACCATTCCCGGCTGGCCAGTCGGGCGGCGCTCGTTCAGAACGCGCTCACCCTTCGGCTGCAACACGAGGTCGAAACGCTGCTTGCCGTCAAAAATCGGCAACCGCTGCTGGCAGGGCTGGCCGACGCCGGCACGGGTCAACGACATGACCGCCGTCAGCGGGTCGAGAACATCGGTCAGATGGCGGCGTTCGAGCGGAACGAGGTCCTCGTTCGGAGCTGCTGGCGGTGAGGCGGCGACCGAATTCACGTTGCCGCCGCGGAACCCCATCCGCACCGAACCTTCCTTGGCACTCGAGGAATAATCGAAGCGGTAGTTCGACGGCGCCGGCTCGTGCCCTGCGACGCCACCCGTCGCCTGCGATACGCCCTGCCATTTGAAGGCGCCCAGCATGGCCGAGAGCTGCGCGTTGCCATCCAGGCGGTAGTCGCCCCCGGCAGGCCCGGCGATGCTCGACGTATAGGTGAAATGGCCGATGTCGAAGCCGCTGAAGTTGATTTTGTAGCTGGCCGTGACATGGGTCGGCCAAGCGCCGTCCGCGGCGCGTGCATCGCTACCGGCTCCCGGCGCGATGGTGGCAAAGATACCGGCTACGGCGATGGACACGAGGCCAGCACGCCGCCTACGCAACAGAAACGCGAGAGACATCACAGGATCCCCAGATACGCAGGCGCTTAGTGCTCGGCACTAGACGCTGGGTTTACGACTGAATTTGGACCCTTCGACCCTACAGCCGAGTGCTTAAAAATCGGTGCCTTGCTGTCGCAAAGCGATGCACACCACCGGGTTGCACGGCGAACCTGGCCGCATCCGTGCTCCAATGCGGCAAGGCCGTCGCGAGGCCGAGCCTGCGGCTTGACGCTGGCGGGGTGCAGCACGTATAGAAGGCGCGAAACGCCCGCTGGTTCCGCCTGCGGGGCGATTAGCATTACCCCCATCCCGCCACAACAAGCGGCATAAGAGGCAGGCGCCCATCGGTTTTCCGGGCCGCGGCCACCAACGGAGCGTTGACCATGACCCGCCAATGCGAGCTGACCGGCAAACTGCCGCTTTCCGGCAATAACCGCAGCCACGCCGAGAACAAGACCCGCCGCAAGTTCCGTCCGAACCTGTGCAACGTCACGCTCATCTCCGACGCCCTCGGCCAGAGCTACCGCCTCAAGGTCAGCGCGCAGGCGCTGAAGACGGTGGAGCACCGCGGCGGCCTCGATGCCTTCCTCGCCAAGGCACGTGTGGAAGAGCTTTCCGACCGCTGCGTCAAGCTGAAGCGCGACGTCGCCAAGGCGCGCAAGGCTGCCGCCGAGCAGTCGGCCTGACGTCAACGCGGCACGACCGCGCCCAATGTGGCCGCGGACATGCTGCGACAAGGGCTCATCGCTTGAAATTCGACGTGGGCTGCCGGACCGACCGTCCGGCGGCCCATTCGCGTTTTTTTTCGAAAGGGCTCGCAAGACGGGCCGCTTCACGCGCTTGTGACATGCCGGCCGTCCCCGCCTGGCGCCGCGTGTTCCGGGGCGTAATCAATCCCGATCCCTTCGCGGTACGATTAGCGACAGCGGATCCCTTGATACGCATCATTTTTTAGAATCGTTCTAAGTGCAGTCTGCCCTCCCGGAACCGCGGCACTTGCGCCGCGCCGATTGCCGCCCATTCGCGGCGGCCGAGCCAACCGAGGAGTGCACCATGAAACGGACAATCGTTGCCCTGCTGACCGCCGCGAGCACGATGGCACTCGCCGCCGTCAACGCGCGCGCCGAGGAGCCCATCGAACCCATCAAGCCGCCCCAGAGCATCAACCTCGGTCTCGTCGAGCTCGGCAAAAAACTCTACTTCGACCCACGCCTATCGAAGTCTGGCTTCATCTCCTGCAACTCCTGCCACAACCTGTCGATGGGCGGCACCGACAACATCCCGACCTCGATCGGCGACAAATGGCAGCGCGGTCCGATCAACGCGCCGACCGTCCTGAACTCGAGCCTCAATGTCGCCCAGTTCTGGGATGGCCGTGCCGCCGACCTCCAAGCCCAGGCGGGAGGACCGATCGCCAATCCGGGCGAAATGGCGTCCACGCACACGCTGGCTCTCGGCGTGCTCGAGTCGATCCCGCCTTACGTGCGCGAGTTCAAGCAGGTGTTCGGAACGGACAAGATCACGATCGAGCAGGTGACCGCCGCCATTGCCGAGTTCGAGAAGACGCTGGTCACGCCGAATGCACGTTTCGACAAGTGGCTCCTCGGCGACGCCAGCGCGATAACGGCCGACGAGAAGGCCGGATACGAGCTGTTCAAGGATTCGGGCTGCATCGCCTGCCACAATGGCCCCGCGGTCGGCGGCGCATCGTTCCAGAAGATGGGCGTCGTCGAGCCTTACAAGGCAGCGAGCCCCGCCGAGGGCCGTTCGGCGGTGACCGGCAAGGATGCCGATCGTTTCAACTTCAAGGTTCCGACGCTGCGCAACGTCGAGATGACGTATCCCTACTTCCACGACGGCGCCGCGAACACGCTGACCGAGGCCGTCGACATCATGGGACGCTTGCAGCTCGGCCGGAAGTTCACGGCAGAGGAGAACGCCAAGATCGTTGCGTTCCTCAAGACGCTCACGGGTGACCAGCCGAGCTTCACGCTGCCGATTCTGCCGCCCTCATCCGACACGACGCCGCGGCCGCATCCGTTCGACAAGTAATGCAGCTTCGGCGCTGACCATCAGACTGGCAATCGACACAGAGCGGCGGGAGCAACGAACTTCCGCCGCTCTTGCGTTCACATCCCGACGGAGCAAATCGAGGAGCGATGAATGTCGCTCAATCGCCGTGGCGCCGCGCTGGATCGACAGTGGGTTCCACCGCATCGGCGAGGCCCCAGATGCAGCCGAACAGCAGGAACACATGCCGCCAGTGATCGGAATCGATCACCATGCCTTCGAACGCCACGGCCGCGAACGCCGCCCCGGTGACGACCACAGGCCCTTGCAGGACTCCGGGACGTAGAGCCAGCCGCAGCCCGGCCACCAGCGTGAAAACAACTGTGGTGATGAAGAGCAGACCACCGATCCAGCCGGCATTGAGGAACATGCTGAGGTAGACGTTGTGCGGCTCCTCGGGATGATGGACGGTGCGAAACGTGTGGGTGCCGATGCCGAGCGGATTGTCGAGCACCAGCGCAATCGCTTTCTGTTGACCGCCGAAACGGCCCTCCGGCCCCTGATCGTAGCTCTGGTCCATGCTGGCGCGCTGCTCGAGCAACCCGCGCACTTCCTCGACCTGGAACGCCGCGAGCCCCACCACCGCGAGGCCCGCCACGGCGAAGCCCGCCGCCGTCGCAAACCGCTGCCAATCCCGCTGGCGGCGCGAGGTGACGACCGCTACCCAGCCGACGATCGAGACGGAGAAGGCCGCCGCCATCCATGCTCCGCGCGAGAAGCTGAGCAGCAGGCCGATGGCGAGCGGCAGCATCGCCGCCGCCGCCGCAAGCGCGACGCGCGGCGTGCCTCGCAGCACCTGCCAGGTCAGAAACGCCAGCGCCGGCACCAGCGCGGCGCCGAACACGTTGGGGTCTTTGAAGGTGCCGCGCGCGCGCCCGTAATTGGTGAAGAGGTCATAGGCCGCCGGCACGATGCGGAAATATCCGATCAGCGCGGCAGCCGTCGCGGCCAGGCATGCGGCTGCGTAGAACGCCATCACCAGTCTGAACCTCGGCTCGGGGTCCTTGGCGATGTAGGCGGCGATGGCGACGGAACCGAGCGCCAGGAACATCGTCACCACCTGGTGCATCAATCCCGTCGGCGGCACATCGGGCATCAGGAGCGCGAAATAACCGAGCGCGACGATCACCAGCCAGATCGCGGCATTGAACGATGCGACCGGTCCGAGACGCGCGGCGCCGAGCAGCGGCAGGCCGACGATGACGCCGCCCATCAACACATCCGTCGGCGCAGGCTCCGAGTAGACGAGCGTGCTCGTTGCAACAGCCAGCGCCACCAGCGCGCCGGCGAGCATGCCGCGGCTGATGCGCCAACCGAACGGCGCGCCGAGCGCATGTGCCTCAGTACGCATTCTTGCCCGTCAGCAATACGAACGGCGTCAGCGCGATGATGTAGAGGTCGAACGCCACCGACCAGCGGTCGATGTATTGCAGATCGAGCTCGACGCGGCGCTGGATCTTCTCCTGCGTGTCCGTCTCGCCGCGCCACCCGTTCACCTGCGCCCAGCCCGTGACGCCGGGCTTCACGCGATGCCGCGCGAAATAGCCGTGCACAACATCCTCGTAGAGATCACCGCCGGCCTTCGCCTGCGTCGCGTGCGGCCGCGGACCGACGAGCGACATCTCTCCCTTGATGACGTTGATGAGCTGCGGCAGCTCGTCGAGACTCGTCTTGCGGATGAAACGCCCGACGGGCGTCACGCGCGGATCGTCTTTGGTGACGAGCTTGCTCGCCGTCGCGTCCGACATATCGGTGAACATCGAGCGGAACTTGTAGACCTCGATCAGCTCGTTGTTGAACCCGTAGCGGCGCTGCTTGAAGAGGATCGGCCCTTTGCTCGTCGCCTCCCCCGCGATCGCCGCCGCCAGCCTCCCCGGCGAGAGAACCACCAGCATGAGCGCTGCCAGCACGCGGTCCTCCACGTTCTTCACCACGCGGTCCCAATCGGAAAGCGGCTTGTCCATCACCGCCAGCATCGGAACCTTGCCGATATAGTTGTAGGCCTTCGGATTGAGCCGGATTTTCGAATTGAGCGCCGAGACACGAATGTCGACCTGCAGCACGAACAGCTTGTGGAGGACTTGGAGCAGGCGTTCCTCGGCGCGGGTCGGCACCGTGACGATGGCGAGATCGACGCCCTCGTTCTGACAAAATTCGGCGAGCTCCGCGAACGTGCCGAGACGCGCCAGCTTGCCGTTCTCGCTCGCCACCGTCTCGCGGCCGCGCTCGCGATCGTCGAACACACCGAGCACCTCGAGGTGTGCGCCATCGTCCTTCGCGAGCAATGTTATGAGTTCGTCGGCCTCCGCACCGCCACCGACGATAATGGTGCGGCGTCGCAGGCGTCCGGCCGCCGCAAGCCGCTCCACGCTTGCCGCCGCGGCGAGGCGCACGAGGCCCAACAGGGCAATCGCCATCACCATCCAGAACACCAGTTGGATGGCGGGAGCGAGGTCGAGCGCGAGCAGATGCGAAAGGCCGGCGAGCATGAAGCCGGTGGCGGCCACCGCCGACGTGACATTGAGAAGCTGACGCAGCCGGCGGCGCAGGCCGGCGACCGTATAGGACCAGCCGCGATGCAGCAGCGCCATCACGACGACGGCGAGTGCGACATCTCGGAGCGGTGAAACGACGCCACCCGCGCCCGACATCGTCGCGACTGCCGCCGCGATGTAACCGGCGGCCACGACGGCAAGCATATCGAGCATGGCCACCGTGAACAGCAGCTTCGGTCGCGAGACGTTGCCGCGCTTGTCGAGAAAAAAGCCCGACAGCGCCGTGGTGGCGAACTCAGGAACCCGGCTGTGGCGCGTTGCGCTCTGTTCTCCGGCTCTGCCGCCGAGGTCTGCCACGGCTTCGAAGGTCGTGGTCGTGGTCGATGTGCTCATGGATGCGCCCCGTTATGGACTGGTGGCGATCCTCCTATGACGCCGTTTCCGTCGGTTTAACTGTGCCGTGCGGATTGTCACGGCGAGCACGCTTCTGCGCCGCGTTCAAACGTCATGGTTGATGGAGGCTTAACGGGCGCCCCGACACGACGGGGCCCGAGGCGGCGTACATGCAGTTTCCCAGCGGCGCGCGTGAAAGCCCCAATTCGAGCGGTGCTCGCGAGCGAGTGCGGCAAGTGCCTCGCACTCTTTAAGATGCGATCGTTTGAGTGGGACGTGCCGGGCACTTCCTTCGAAAGCGTGAACGCACCCTGGGATCATGTCTTAGCGCGCTGTCGACGACTTTGAGAAAGCGCGAATGCAATTCAATCAAGGTCGATAGCGCGCTCGGGCTCAATGTGCGGCGCGCGCCTCGCCCGGAGTGTCAGCGGGGAGCGTGAACTGCAGCAGCAGCGTGCGCTGAAGTAGACTGTTGAAGTTGTCGTCGGAGACGACCGTCAGCACCGTGCGCCCCTTTTCGTCGGTATGCACCGCGAGGCCTTCCATATTGTCGATCTCGTAGCTCATATCGGCTTCGAGCAGCACCTCGCCGGTGATCCTTGCGCCCGGCCGCAGCTCGCCCGCGGCAATCCGCCGGAGCCGCATCTTCACGCCTTCAAGCCAGCGGAACCGCCGCTCGAGAACGATCAGGTCACCGTTGTCGAGGCTCGCCGCATCGGTGATGTTGAACTCACCCATATCTGCCAGATGGAAACGTTGCGGCGACCCGCCGATCGTCGGCCAGATCCAGCCGGTGTGATTTCCAGCGCTGTCCTTGAAGGACTCCGCGATCGCGACGAGCGCGCCTTTGGAGCGGCCGCCGCGTACGACCGTCAGCGCCTCGAGCCCGTCGCGCTTGCGCGAGCCCTTGAGCTCGGATGGCATGGTGAGATAGCCGAGCGGCTTCGACAGACCGGAGCCATCGAGACGGAACCGCCCGATGCGATGGTTGCCCTCGAACGCCACGAGCACTTGGCCCTTGTCGATACGTCCGCTCTCGAGCGCCAGTGCTTCCGCGTCGCGATCGCGATTCTTGCGCAGCGACTTCGACGACAGGGCCTTGAGCGACCCGAGGCGCGCATTCTCGATCGCGATGGGACGGCGCAGCGAGTCGTAACCGATGCGCGCTGTCATCCACGCGCCGGCATCGGAAACCGCGACGAGGTTGCGACCCGTCTCGTCGAGCAAAAGCCCCGACCAGCCGCCGAAATTGCGTGACGAGGACGTGAGGACCAGGCCGCCGCGGAATTCGAGCTTGCCAAAGCGCGTGTCGGAAGTGACCCGCGAGAAGCTCGTGATCGGCCGCGCTGCAACCTCGATCGCCTCCGCCTCGATGTCGGCGGCACTGGGCTTCACGTAGGCGGCCGCGCCTTTGACGAGGCCGATCGCCGCGAACGGTGCGAGCATCGCGATGACGACGAGCTTGCCGACCGTGACGCGGCGTGCGGGCCTGTGGGCTCTGTCACCCGCGTCGGCGCTCATCGCCTCGCTCCGCCTGTAGCTGCCTTGGCGCCGCCGCCGGAACGCAGCGGCGGTGCCGGTGAATTCTCCTCGAACAGCTCGACCAGCTTGTCCGTCATGGCTCCGGCGAGCTCGGACGCATCGGTGATCGTGACCGCGCGCGAATAGTACCGCGTGACGTCGTGACCGATGCCGATGGCGAGAAGCTCGACGGGCGAGCGCGTCTCGATCTCGTGGATGACCTGCCGCAGGTGGCTTTCGAGATAGGTGCCCGTGTTGACCGAGAGCGTCGAGTCGTCCACCGGCGCGCCATCCGAAATCATCATCAGAATGCGGCGCTGCTCCGGCCGCGCGAGCAGGCGCGCATGCGCCCAGGCCAGCGCCTCGCCGTCGATGTTCTCCTTCAGCAGTCCCTCGCGCATCATCAGCGCGAGCGAGCGGCGCGCGCGGCGCCACGGCTGGTCCGCGGTCTTGTAGATGATGTGGCGCAGATCGTTGAGGCGGCCGGGCGCCGGCGGTTTGCCAGCGGCGATCCAGCGCTCGCGCGCCTGTCCACCCTTCCAAGCGCGCGTGGTGAAGCCGAGGATCTCGACGCGAACACCGCAGCGCTCCAGGGTGCGCGCCAGGATCTCGGCGCAGACCGCGGCTACCATGATCGGGCGGCCGCGCATGCTCCCAGAGTTGTCGAGCAAAAGCGTGACGACCGTATCCTTGAAATCGGTGTCGCGCTCGCGCTTGAAGCTCAGCGGCGCCATGGGATCGATGACGATGCGCGTCAGACGCGCGACGTCGAGCGTTCCCTCCTCGAGATCGAAATCCCAGGCACGGTTCTGCTGCGCCAGCAGGCGGCGTTGCAGCTTGTTGGCGAGACGCGCGATGACGCTGGCGAGAGTCTTCAGCTCCTTGTCGAGGAACGCGCGAAGGCGGTCGAGCTCCTCCGGCGTCGCCAGCTCGTCGGCGGCGACGATCTCGTCGAAGTCGCGCGTGTAGATCGAGTAGCCGAAGCGCTCGGGCGCCTCGAGGACCGACTGGTTGGGACGCCACGGCTCGGGCGTCTCGGCTTCTTCCAGACCCTCGCTCTCGCCTTCGAACTGGTCGGTATCGGCGCGCTCCATGGCATCCTGCTGCTCGCCCGCCGCGCCTTCCTCTTCGCTGTCCTGCTGTGGCTGGTCCTCGCCTTCGCTGCCGGTCTCGCTCTCCTCGGCCTGCTCGGAGCCGCCGTCCGCGTTCTCCTCGCTGTCCTCCCGGTTCTCGTCGTGCGAACCTTCGGCATGCTCTTCGATCAGGTCGAGCGCCTTGAGGAGGTCCTGCGCGACGCGGCCAAACGCCTCCTGATCGCCAGCGAGCAGATCGAGCCGCTCGAGCACGCGACCGGCGCGCCCTTCGACCGTCGAGCGCCAGACATCGACGACGGCCTGCGCGGTGGCGGGGGGCTTCTCGCCCGTCAGCCGCTCGCGGATCATCAGCGCGAGAGCGTCCTCGAGCGGCGCCTCCTCGCGCGTCGTCACCTGCGCAAAACGTCCATGGGCATACTGGTCGTTCACCTTGGCGGCGAGGTTGCGCGCCATGCCCTTCATGCGGTTCGCGCCCAGCGCCTCGACCCGCGCCCGCTCGACCGCCTCGAACACGCTCCGCGCCTCGCCACCACCAGGCACCAGCCGGGCGTGCAGCTTGTCGTCGTGACATGCGGCAGTGAGCGCGAGACTGTCGGCCCATCCGCGGATCACCGCGATCTCGCGCTTCGACGGCACACGCGAGGGTTCCGGCAAGGTGACGTCACGACCGTGCAGCTCGGGCTTGCCCGGCTGGTAGGAGACGTGCACCTCAGCGTCGCCCGCGATCGCTCGCGTGCAGACCTCGAGCGCTCGCTTGAATGGCTCGGATGGTGCTTCCTTGCGCTTGGATGGCGTGGTCATGTCCTGCTCTGACGTGCGAGCCGTTCTCGTGAGACTCGAACCGACGGGCGGCGGCGCGGAGCAGGCCTCAGCTCAGCGCCACGTTGGCGGTGCTCTCGGGCAGCTCCTCGCCGAACGAGCGCTGGTAGAACTCCGCGACCAGCGGCCGTTCCAGCTCATCGCACTTGTTGAGGAACGTCAGGCGGAACGCGAAGCCCACGTCACCGAAGATCTCGGCGTTCTCCGCCCACGTCATCACCGTGCGCGGGCTCATGACCGTCGAGAGATCGCCGTTGATGAACGCCTGCCGCGTCAGATCGGCGACCCGCACCATGCTGGAGACGACCTTGCGCTTGCCTTCGTTCTTCGCCCACGACTTCGCCTTCGAGAGAACGATGCGCACCTCGTCGTCGTGCGGCAGGTAGTTGAGCGTGGCGACGATCGACCAGCGGTCCATCTGGCCCTGGTTGATCTGCTGCGTGCCGTGATAGAGGCCGGACGTATCGCCGAGGCCGATGGTGTTGGTGGTGGCGAACAGGCGGAAGGCCGCGTGCGGCCGGATCACCTTCGACTGGTCGAGCAGCGTCAGCTTGCCCGAAACCTCGAGCACGCGCTGGATGACGAACATCACGTCGGGGCGGCCGGCATCGTACTCGTCGAAAACGAGCGCGGTGTTGGTTTGAAGCGCGTAGGGAAGGATGCCCTCGCGGAACTCCGTCACCTGCTTGCCGTCCTTCAGCACGATCGCGTCCTTGCCGACGAGGTCGATGCGCGAGACGTGGCTATCGAGGTTGACGCGGATGCACGGCCAGTTGAGGCGCGCGGCGACCTGCTCGATATGCGTCGATTTGCCGGTGCCGTGATAGCCCTGCACCATGACGCGCCGATTGTGCTTGAAGCCGGCGAGGATGGCGAGCGTCACGTCACGGTTGAAGAGGTAATCGGGGTCGAGATCCGGAACGTGCTCGTCGGCCTTGGCATAGGCCGGAACCTCGAGATCGGTATCGATGCCGAAAACCTGGCGCACCGAAACCTTCATGTCCGGGAGGCCGGGCACGGTCTTCGGCCCGGCAGCTTGTGCCTGCTCACGCATGATCGTTTCTTTGGTCCGGAGTGTGAGTGTTGTCGTTGCCGGCGCGCGACCACCGGTCACGGCAGGAGGGCTCTTGAGATCATCCGCGCGGGGTGATCGATGTTGCGCGCCGGCCCGGGCCCGCGCGTCGGGGCCCGTCCGGGCCTAAACCAGCCCCGCTTGCTTCAGATAGTTATAGGCTTGGATAATCTCGCGCAACTTCTCCTCCGAGCGCCGGTCGCCGCCGTTCGCGTCGGGGTGATGCAGCTTGACGAGCTCCTTGAAGCGCGACTTGATCGTCGCCTTGTCGGCGTCCTGGTTCAAATCGAGCGCAGCCAGCGACTTGCGCTCGAGCGGCCGGAGCTGACGTCGGCGCTCCTCACCCGCCGCGGCCGTGCGACGTGCCCGCGCGGCCATGACGCCGTGCGGATCGTGCATGCCTGTTCCGTCCGTCGCGGACTTGCGTCCCTTGACCCCGGGCGCCTCCGGATTGACGCCCATCTTCCACGTCGGGCGGTGACCGGTCGCCGCTTCCTTGATGAATTTGGCGACATCACCGTCGGTCATGCCATCGAAGTAGTTGTACGTCGCATTGTAGGTGCGGACGTGATCGAGGCAGAACAGGAAATACTCGCCGTCACGCCCGCGACCTTTCGGCGCGCGGTGCTCGGCCTTCTCGCAGCATCCCTTCCATTGGCATTCGGGCAAATGGTCGCGACCTCCACGCTCGCGCTGCTCACGCTCGCGGCGGGGGGCGACTCGGATGCTGTCGAAGTATTTCGAGTTGAGTTTCATGGGCCGGCGATTATGAGCGGGGCGCGTGCGCAAGACAAGCTGGCCGCGCTCGTGAGAAGCGAGTTTCGAGACAGGTGATGCAGCGAGAGCGACACGAGACGCTGTTCCGAACGCTTGCGCACTCGCTATCGCGCCGAGCCGGCATTATGTGGTTGAGCGAGAGGTGCCCGGCAAGACGTCACGCGACCGGGCGGCGATTGACGAGAGAGGTCACACGATGACGGCAGAAGCAAGGATGCGTGAGAAGCTGATGCTTGGTCTCGAGCCGACACGGCTCGACATCGTCAACGAATCTGAGATGCATGCGGGGCACCGTAGCTCTCCCGGAACGGGCGAGAGCCATTTCCGCATTCTCGTCGTGTCGGCGGCATTCGCGGGCAAGTCGCGGGTCGACCGGCACCGCATGGTGAACGAACTGCTGGCCGACGAACTCGCGGGGCGCATACACGCCCTCGCGCTCAAGACCTACGCTCCGAACGAGCCTATCGCACCTTGAGAGCGCAATCCGATCCAATGGGTCGGCGAGCGGCGCAATGATCGAACGGTACCTGCGACAAGCAAGGGCCCGCGTCGGAGTGCGACGCGGGCCTTCTCGGCGTGTATTTCACGACGATCAGCGGTGATGGTGCACCTTCTTGCAGACGCGGACGATGCGGCAATGACGGTGACGGCCATGGCCGTGGCACTTCTTGCCGATCTTGCAGATCACCTTGTGGTGATGCGGCTTTTGACCGGCCTCCGCTGCTGGGATGAAACCGACAGTAAGCACGGCCACGGCGGAAGCGGCGGCGACGAGCAGGCGCTGCATGGGTATCCTCGTTTCGGAGCATCTCAAGCTCGGCGGGGCCCCCCGAAAGCCCAGGCCGCGGAGCCGCCAGACCGGCGGTCGGGGCGATGTCTATCACCCTCCGCGATGAACGGCGTCTGAACGCATCCGCTGCCTGCGCGACCGCCGCCTGCGCGTCACGTCAGGCGCGGCGCGCCACCGGAGCTGCATCGGCAACCGGCTTGACGCGCAATGCCGTAATCTTGTTGCGACTCTTGCGCAGGATTTCGAAGCGGTAGCCGTGAAAGGTGAACGTCTGCCCCGGCTCCGGAATGGTCTGCGCCTCGTGGATCACGAGCCCGGCGATGGTGGTCGCCTCGTCGTCGGGCAGGCCCCAGTCCATCTGCCGGTTGAGATCGCGGATCGCCACAGTCCCATCGACGTTCACGGTACCATCAGCCTGCGGCCGGATAGCGGTGTCATGCACGTCGTGCTCGTCCGCGATCTGGCCGACGATCTCCTCGAGAATGTCCTCGAGCGTGATGAGGCCCTGCACCTCGCCGTACTCGTCGACGACCAGCGCCATCTGCTGCTTCTGCTTCAGGAACTGATTGAGCTGTTCCTTCACACTGGTCGTATCTGGAGTGAACCAGGGCTTCTTGGCAAAGCTGATGATGTCGAGCCGCGACACGTCCCAGTCGGCTTCGGCCAGCGCGGTGAGAAGATCCTTGGTATGCAGCACCGCGACGATATTCTCCGGCTCCTCGCGCCAGATGGGAATGCGCGAGTACTGCGCCTTGAGGATCTCCGCCACCACGCGATCCGGTGGATCGTCGGCGTTGAGCGTCTCCATCTTGGTCCGGTGCACCATGATGTCCTCGACCTTGAGATCGCGCAGGTCGAGAATGCCGCCGAGCATATCGGCATCGTGACGCGCAACCGCTCCCTCCTTCGATTGCAGCTCGATCGTGCCGCGGATCTCGTCGTGGGCGGCGAGGATATTGGCGTCGTCGTCGAGGCGTGACGGCGTCAACTTGAGCACCACGTTGACGATCTGCTCGATCAGGAACACGGCAGGCCGCAGAACCGAGATCACGAGTTGCATCAGCGGCGCGACCGCCAGCGCGATGCGGTCGGCGTAGGCGATGGCGTAAGTCTTGGGCAGAACCTCGGAGAAGATGACGACGAGGATCGTCATGACGACCGTCGCATAGGCGACGCCCACCTCGCCGAACAACCCGATCAGCAGGCTGGTGCTCAGCGCCGAGGCGGAAATGTTGACGAGGTTGTTGCCGAGCAGAATCGTGCCGATCATGCGCTCGGGCTGCTCGAGCAGCTTGTTGACGCGCCGCGCCTCCTCGCTGCCCTCGATCTCCATGGCGTGGAGCCGTGCGCGGGAAGCTGCCGTCAAAGCCGTTTCGGAGCCGGAGAAGAATGCCGAGAGCGCCAACAGAACGGCGATCACGACGACGACGAGGATGATCTCGGTGGACATGGCCTTCGGGTATCTGGTTTCAACTCGGTGCGGCGGCACGAGCGTGACAGCGGTGGCGGTCATGCGACGCCGCCGCGTTGCATCGCAGCGGTCCCTATAGCACGCACTGCGTCCAGATTCGGTTATCGGGCGTGTGCCGGCAAGTTCAGGGGCGTGCAGCGGCCCGCGAGCGGACTGCACGGCCGGAAGTGCAGCACAAGGAGTAAAACGAGCGTGCCAGAGCTACCCGAGGTCGAAACGGTGAGGCGGGGCCTCGAGCCGGTGATGGCCGGACGGCGAATCGTCCGCGTCGAGACGCGGCGGCCGGACCTGCGCTTCCCGCTGCCCGATCGCATGGCGGAGCGCCTCACCGGCCGGCGGGTGACGCACCTCGGCCGGCGCTCCAAATACCTGCTGGCGACGATCGAAGGCGGCGAGGTGCTCATCATGCATCTCGGCATGAGCGGGCGTTTCACCATCGATGGCGAGGCCACGGGGCGCTCCGCGCTGGCGCCCGGCGGCGACGCCCGCCACGATCATGTGGTGGTGGAGATGGCTGCCGGCAACGGAAGTGGTGCCCAGGCCGGAGCGCATCGCATCACCTATAACGATCCGCGCCGCTTCGGTTTCATGATCCTGGTGCCGGAAGCTGACGTCGCGGCGCATCCGCTGATCCGCGATCTCGGACCCGAGCCGCTCGGCAACGAGCTGACAGCCGCCTATCTCGCGGCACGGGCGGCCGGTCGCTCGGCGGACCTCAAGGCCTTTTTGATGGACCAGAGGACGATCGCCGGGCTCGGCAACATCTATGTCGCGGAGGCGCTGTTCCGGGCCGGAATTTCGCCGAACCGTGCCGCCGGCTGCCTCGCCGACAAGGCGGGCCGGCCCACCCTCCGCGCCGAGCGGCTGGTGCCCGCCATCCGCGCGGTGCTGGCCGATGCCATTGCCGCCGGAGGCTCGACGCTGCGCGACTACCGGGCGGCGGACGGCGCCCTCGGCTATTTCCAGCATTCGTTCTTGGTCTATGGCCGCAACGGCCAGGCTTGCGCCCGCCCCGGCTGCCGGGGCACGGTGCAGCGCAGCATTCAGGGCGGGCGCTCGACCTTTCACTGCCCGTCCTGCCAACGCTGAGCGAGATACTTCTTCGCTATCGCAGATCGGGACGCTTTCTGAGCAGCACCGCCATCACCTCTTCGTTCGTCTTGTCACCGAACTTGGGTGAATAGCAGACGCCGCGGGGAATGAAGCCAAGCCATTTCTTCTTCGATCTGATCTCCAGCGAGCGCCCATATTCCTCGCGCTCCTGATGCGTCAGGCAAGCGATGTCGTCCCAGTCGACGTGGCTGCGGCCATAGAGGCTGTAGGAGGTCACGCCGCTGTCATCGATGATGGGCGGGGCTGCCCTGCAAAGCGTGCCACAACGAGAAACAGCCGACGGCCACACCAACGACGATGGAGATCCAGTTCAGCGCCAAATCAAGCGTCGTAGGGTCGAAACCGCCCGGCCCAGATCTCCTCGGCACCAGGAACAGTTCCACAAAATTGGTTCCAGCCAGGTAGAGGCCGACCAGGCCGATCCATCCGAACGCAAACGAATATTTCGCGATCAGATGCGGCGCTCCTCCGTAGGGAACGGTAGGCGCGTTGCCAAAGCTATTACGCGCCCAAAGCGGATTTGTGCGGGCGCCGCGACCGCGCTGACCAAAGCTACTCGAAGTCGGCATGGGCTCGCCCCGGCGTGTTCCCGATCGGAAACGAAGGGTGCTGCAAGTCCTTTGCGCATCGGTAAACGCGGCACTGAAGGCGGCATCGAACCGCGAGTACGTTTTTGGTCTATGGCCGGCCAGGAAAAGGCTTGCGTCCGTCCCGGCTGCCGGGGCAGTGTGCAGCGCAGCATCCCCGGCAAGCGTTCGACGTGCCACATCTCGATCGGCCAGAAGTCGTCAACGACGACGGCCAGCAAAGGCCAGCAAGCCGACCGCCAAAATTAGAGACAGGACGAAAATCGCACCCCATGCCACCCCGGATTGCGCCAGATGCACCTCGTTGGCGACGGGATCGAAGCAGCGGTCACTTTCATTGAAGCAGTGGCGCCAGCGCCAATAGCGGTCCCAGAACAAGAACGCCGTCAGCGCCGAAAGCAGGAGGCACAAAATCCCGAGCAGCGACATGAACCGCGCCATCTTGGTCTGTGCCCGCAATTCGCGACCCGCCGATGACGGCTCAAGCCCAGCGGCGGCGGGCAGGTCGAACCACCCCCCACAACGCCCAAAGGCTCAGAAGCGCGAGGACGAATGTGATCGCGGCATACGCTAGTGGGATACCCATCGGTGCGGCGCGGTCCAGCGCGCTCGAGGCATCGGCGAAGCATAGGCCCCAGGCGTCCTTGCACGCCCACCAGGTCAGCGCATGCTTCTGCAGCAGAAAGGCGCTGAAGGCGCCGGCGGCGAGGAACGGCAGAAGGAAGACCAGATAAAAGAGGCGGCGAAACATCGGCGGCTCCCAATACGCAAGACGATCGAACCGCTCAGCCAGCCAGTGCGCACGAGCCACGGGACCTGGATCACGAAATGGAGAAATGAGAATGGCCTTTGAGAACATCGTTGTCGAGACGAAGGACCGCGTCGGTGTCATTACGCTTAATCGGCCGCAGGCGCTCAACGCGCTGAACGCCGCGCTGATCGGCGAACTCAATCAGGCACTTGATGCATTCGAGGCGGATGCGGCAATCGGCGCCATCGTCATCACCGGCTCGGAGAAGGCCTTCGCCGCCGGCGCCGACATCAAGGAAATGCAGGCCAAGACCTATCAGGAGGTCTACGCCGAGGACTTCATCTCGAGCTGGGAGCGCCTGACGCGCACCAGGAAGCCGGTGATCGCGGCAGTGGCCGGCTTCGCGCTCGGCGGCGGCTGCGAGCTGGCCATGATGTGCGACTTCATCATCGCCGCCGATACCGCCAAGTTCGGCCAGCCCGAGATCACGCTCGGCATCATGCCGGGCGCGGGCGGCACCCAGCGCCTGACGCGCTTCGTCGGCAAGTCGAAGGCGATGGAGATGTGCCTCACGGGCCGCATGATGGATGCCGCCGAGGCCGAGCGCGCCGGCCTCGTCAGCCGCGTCGTGCCGGCAGCCGATCTTCTTGCCGAGGCGATGAAGGCGGCGGGCAAGATCGCCGCCATGTCGCTGCCGGCGGTGATGATGACCAAGGAAACGATCAACCGCGCCTACGAGACGACTCTCGCGGAAGGCGTGCGCTTCGAGCGCCGCGTGTTCCACGCGATGTTCGCCACCGAGGACCAGAAAGAGGGCATGGCGGCCTTCGCCGAGAAGCGCAAGCCGGCGTTCAAGAACCGCTGATCGACGCCACTCAGGAGCGCGCGCGCAATGCGTTGTGCGTGCGCCAGGCGATCAACGAGACGACCGCGAGTGTCAGGCCGCCGACCACGAACACCTGGTTGGCGGCCCAATCCGGCTTGCCGCTCCACAGCTTGCCCGAGGCGACAAGCACAGCAAGGCTGACGATGATCGCCAGCGCGTGCAGAAGAGTGGCGCGGCCGGCATAGTCGAGGCCCTTGCGGCTGCGCAGGCCATAATCCTTGTCACCGAGCTTGTGCACATGGGCGAGCAACAGCCCAGCGATCACGGCCATGCCCGAACCGTATTGCCAGCCGTGCTGCCACTTGAGCCCGGAAAGCTTGTAGACCGCGAGCAGCGCCACCCCGCCCCAGGCATAGGCGAGCGCCATCAGCCTTGCATTGCGGCGCGCGGCGTGAATCTCGGCGTCGGCATCGGCGAGGGCGGCATCGCTCCACCGTGACAGCCGGTTGATGTGGGCTGCCGCGAGCGCGAGCGCGATACCGAACAGTGCGGCCGCGCCGAGCGAGATGGCCCTGTCGCCGACGCTCGCTGCCCAGGTCATCGTTGCCGCACTCAATGCAAACAGGGCGGCGAGGTAGGGTATCAGCGGTTGCAGCGACATCGGGCGGCGGTCTCCTGGACTTGGAGCGCTGCCCGACCAGATGGAACCGCAAGCGGTTCCCCGATCAGATGCGAGCGCGGATCGCTTCCATCGCAAGCGAACGCACCCGAGCATCGCGCCGGTACGTGGCACAGCGCGGCAGCGTCGCGACGGGTGGGTGATCAGCCGGCCTTCGGCGCGGCCTGCGCGTTGTCATTGCGGCTCGACCACAGCACATAGGCGGAGATGACCGCGAGCGCCAGCGCCCCGAAGAAGAAGATGTTCTGGGCTGCCCAGTCCATGTGGCGCGGGTTGACGTATCGCGTCAGCTTGCCGTCGACGAGCATGCCGACCATGGCGACGATCATGCCGACGAGCTGAACCCAAGTGAGCGTGCGGCCGACGTTGAGAATGGTGTCGTCCTGGCGCCCGGCGTTGTCATCGCGCAGCAGCGAGTTCGAATAGAACAGGCAGAGCGCGCCAGCGACGGCGAACCCGGACATGAAATGCCACCACTCGTGCCAGCGCAGGATGAACATGTAGGTGACGGCGATGGTGAGCGCCCCCCACACATAGACGAAGCCCATGCTGCGAGCCGTCGAGGCCGCGACCAGATTCTTGCTGGCACCCTCGTTCCGCAGCTTCTGGTTCTCGAAGATCGCGACGAGGGCAATGCCGATGCTGACCAGCCCCGTCATCAGCATATGCACGACCGGCATGCCTGCACCCGCCGCGATGATCATCGCGCACAAGCTCACCGTGATGAGCGTGAACCAAATGACAAGTGATGCCATGAAGTGTCCTTTCCTCGATCCGCGCAGGCACGTCAGATGAGTGCTCCGCATCGGTCAATCGACCGTTAAACCGGGCTGCCTTCCGCCACTTTTGGCGCGGGTGTGGTTAACCCGAGCGCCCCGCTGCGGCCCTGGCGGCACCCGCCCGTCGCCCCGACCGGCGCCTCAACCGAGCGCCTGGCGAAGACAGGGCGACGCGCGGGCCGTCTCCAGATCACCCAGGAATATGAAGCCCGAACGCCGTCATCCGATCGGGGGCCCGCCGTCGGACCATCGCAACGGAAACGCGCTCGAGCGCCATCACTTCGCCCGCCGAAGCACCCCGAACCGGCCGCGATGTTAACCTTGATACGGTCCAGCAAATCAAGAGCGGGCAAGTCGGCAAACGTTCGGTCCGCGGCTTTCGCGGCATGATAGCGGTGGAATAAGCGGTATTTGCGCGAGCCGCAGACACGGGCCGCCGCAGCGCGCCCGAACCAGCCCTGCCGCGACTCGCTTCGACATTGACCGCGCGGGAACCCGCAAGTATAGCTCCTGCCACCAGCCGCTCGGGGCACCAGCCTCGGGCGTCTCCGTGTTTGCGCCCGTTCCAGCGCCTTCGGTCACAAACGAGGACCGAAGGGCCGGCACGCGGCCTCAATCGCGACGTTCAAGCTGTTCACTCAAGGGAGCCCTAGATGGCCAATACCAAGTCCGCCAAGAAGGCCGTGCGGCGCATCGCACGCCAGACCGGGGTCACCAAGGCGCGCCGCTCGGAGATGCGCACCGAAGTCCGCCGCGTCGAGGAAGCGATCGCCTCTGGCAACAAGTCCGGCGCCGTCGCTGCTCTCAAGGTGGCCGAGCCGCTGCTCGCCCGCACCGCGCAGAAGGGCGTCATGCATAAGCGCACCGCCAGCCGCAAGGTCTCGCGCCTCGCCGCGCGCGTCTCGGCCATGCAGGAATAACTCTTAAGTCGGCGTTCGTGACCTCTCATCCGTGCTCTGTTCGCAACACGCAAGGGTCCGCGCCAAGCGTTCAGACGGTTCGAGTTGAACACCACTAAGCCACGGATTCTGAGGGCGACAGCCCTCTTCGGCACCGCTTCTGCGACGCACCGTGACACTTAATTGAACGTCCGACAGCTTCAAAAAAGTACCGCGCGGCGCCTCTGGACAAGTGGCGCCGCGCGGCGTTTCAGGAGCCTCTCGCGGCGGCCAATTATCCTAGATTCCCCAAGGCTTTCTCCACAGATCTGTGGATTCTTCGAGGCCCGAAAGAGGCCCTGAGAACGGGGATTTACGAGTCTTTCGGTCGACGTTCTGGCGCTTGCGTCCAACGGGGTTAACGGGTAATTAATCTCCCTAGCACCACCCCGCCGGGATAGGCTGTTGGCAATTCCCGATCGACCGAGGTTGAGTGCCGCGTAAGTCGCGTATTCGTTGAGACGAGTAGCTCATCAGTACCTGCGTTTTCCACGGGATGATCTGCCCTTCGCGCAGACCATCGTGGTTGTTGCTGCCCCATGACTTGGACTGTGCTTTGCGGAAGCGCATTCCTGATGCGGCGGGCATGCATCGGCATTTCGAGTTTCCAGAGGAGTTGGAAGAGTGGCGGAGGGTGGCGTCGTCCACATCGAGGATGTGTCCGTGACTGAAACATGGGCCCGCCTCGCGAGCGACGCGAAGTCTGTTCTGATCGATGTGCGGACACGAGCGGAATGGGCCTATGTCGGTTTGCCGGACCTCAGCGGGATCGGCAAGCAGATCATCCTCGTCGAGTGGCAGACGTTCCCCGACAACCGGATCGATCCGGGGTTCGCGGGCACGTTGCGCGAGGCACTCGACGCGACCGGGGTGGAGAAGGATGCGGAACTTTTCTTCATCTGCAGGTCGGGCGGCCGCAGCCGTATGGCGGCGGTGGTGATGGCAGAAGCGGGGTATGCGTGCTGCCGGAATGTGGCGCAAGGCTTCGAGGGACCCCTCGATGCGGAACGCCATCGCGGGCGGACCAGTGGCTGGAAGGTCGCTGGACTGCCCTGGGTGCAGGGGTAGCACCCTTTTAACTTGGCTCAGTGGCATGACGAGCGCCGCCCGAGGCTTCGGGCGCGAACGGTCTCGCTTTGTCTCCGAGCCGAGAGGGCAAGTTGAAAGAGTAGGGGCACACACGTCATGCAGAGCATCGATAAGGCGGGGACCGCCGTTATGGCGAAGGCGGCTGAGGAACGCGCGGCGGATGCGGTCCGCGCCGACCTCGTACCGCAGGCCATGGAAGGGCGCGGGCACAAGGTGCGCGCCATGCTTCGTGCGCAGCTCGGGGACGACATTTTCACGAGCTGGTTCAATACGTTGGAATTCGACAGCTTCGACGGCGTGACGGTGACGGCGTCGGTTCCGGTGAAGTTTCTCAAGAACTGGATCCAGTCGCACTACGAGGAACAGCTCCTTTCGTGCTGCCGAGCCGAGTTCAAGGGTGCACAACGGGTCGAGGTCGCGCTGCGCCAGCCGGGCAGCCCCGTCCAGACGCACCAGCCCTCGCCCACCGAGCAGGCGCAGCGCCGCAATCAGGGTGACACGGCGGCGATGCGCGCGGCCGGCACCGCGGACGACGCCCGCGCACCGTCTGTGGCGATGCCGCAGCCGGTCCCCATGCCTCACCCGGGGCGGACCCAGGTCGGCGGCTTCGAGGGCTCGCCGCTCGACTCGCGCTACACCTTCGAGACGTTCGTGGTCGGCGCCGCCAATCGCATGGCGCACGCTGGCGCCACGCAGGTCGCCGAGACGGTGATGTCGTCCAATCCGGCGTTCAACCCGCTCTACATTCATTCCTCCGTCGGCCTCGGCAAGACGCACCTGCTGCACGCCATCGCCTGGGAGGTGAAGCGCCGCAACCCCGACGCCAACATCCTCTATCTCACGGCCGAGCGTTTCCGGTACCAGTTCGTCGAGGCGCTGCGCAGCCAGGACCCGCTCTCCTTCAAGGAGAAGTTCCGGTCCATTCATCTGCTGCTGATCGACGATCTCGAGTTCATGCACGGTGAGAAGACCGAGCAGGAATTCGATCACATCATCAATGCCCTGCTCGATGGCGGACGGCAGGTGGTGGTGGCTTCGGCCCGCGCGCCGAACCACATCGACCGGCTCAACGAGCGCATGCGCTCGCGCCTTCAGCGCGGCCTTGTCACCGAACTCGGCTCGCTCGATTTCGATCTGCGCGTCAAGGTGCTCGAGAAGCGCGTGGCGGAGAAGGTCGCACTCGACCGCTCGTTCCAGCTGTCGGCCGAGGTGATGCAGTTGCTGGCCGAGCGGTTGACCGAGAATGGCCGCGAGTTGGAGGGCGCCGTGACGCGCCTCTATGCCAACTGGCAGTACATGCGCACGCCCATCACGCTCGACATCGCCGAGACCGTGGTGCGCGACCTCGTGCAGGGTATCGAGCCCCGCCGCATCAAGATCGAGGACATCCTGCGCATCGTCTCACGCCACTTCGGCGTGTCCAAGGGCGACCTGCTCTCGCAGCGCCGCCACCGGTCGGTCGTCTGGCCGCGCCAGATCGGCATGTACCTCGCGAAGCAGCTCACCGCGCGATCGCTGCCGGAGATCGGCCGGCGCTTCGGCAACCGTGACCACACCACGGTGCTGCACGCCATCCGCAAGATCGATGGCGAGATCACGGGCAATCCGCGCCTGCGCGACGAGATCGAAGAGTTGAAGAAGCTGCTCAGCCACTGAACGGCTGAATCCGAGACGAGGTGAGCCGGCTGCGGGGCCGGCTTGCCGATGCCGGCGTGCGCGCAGGGGTATGCGCGTTGCGCCGAGGGCTTGGCTGGCGCGGCAGAGGGCCAATAGGCCGCCGCCAGCCGAGCGGGGGCGGAGAGCGGCATCCAGACTGGATGCCGCTCTCTTTCTTTTCCCACACTCTCCAGGCATTCCATGTGGCAGCGGCGCCACGTAAATGCGATGCAGCCCTTGAAATTCCGGCCTGTTTCGGGTCAAGTCGTGGTCCCCGATTCCTGCGGGCGGCGCTTGCGTCTATCACCTCACGTGCAATCGAAACGGCGCGTAGCTCGCCGCCGCCGATGCATGGCTTGGTTCGGCGCTCCGGTCCTTCGCTTGCATCCGACCTCCAATCGCCGAGGATTCACATGCGGCTAGTCATCGAACGAGGCGAACTCCTGAGGGCGCTCGGCCATGTCACGAGCGTCGTCGAGCGGCGAACGACGATACCGATCCTTTCGAACGTCCTGCTGCGTGCAAAGGACGAGAAGCTCTCGTTCAAGGCGACCGATCTCGAGCGCGAAGTGGTCGAGGAAGTCTCTGCCGAAGTGACGACCGCGGGCGCCGTCACCGTTCCCGCGCACATCCTGCACGACATCGTGCGCAAGCTGCCCGATGGCTCCGAGGTCGAGATCAAGCTCGACACGGTCAAGGAGCGCCTCACCATCACGTCCGGCCAGGCCCGCTTCGCCCTGCAGACGCTCTCCGCCGAGGACTTCCCCGACGTGTCGGCCGGTGAGCTGTCGCACAAGTTCGACATCCAGGCCGCCGACCTGAAACGCTTGATCGAAAAGACGCGCTTCGCCATCTCGACCGAGGAGACGCGCTACTACTTGAACGGAATCTATCTGCACACCGTCAGCCGCAACGGCAGTGAGACGCTGCGCGCCGTCGCGACCGATGGTCACCGCCTCGCCCGCGTCGAGCTGCCGCTTCCCGCCGGCGCCTCCGGCATGCCCGGCGTGATCGTGCCGCGAAAGACCGTGCAGGAATTGCACCGGCTGCTCGAAGCCTCGAGCGATCAGGTGCACGTCGGAGTCTCGGCTTCCAAGATCCGCTTCGAAATCGGCTCGGTCACGCTGACGTCGAAGCTGATCGACGGCACGTTCCCAGACTACGAGCGCGTCATCCCGCAGAACAACGACAAGGAGATGAAGGTCGCCAACGCCGAGTTCATGAGCGCCGTCGACCGCGTCTCGACCATCGCCAGCGAACGCGGCCGCGCGGTGAAGCTCAACATCGGCGGCGACAAGCTGGTGCTCTCGGTGAACAACCCGGACGGCGGCAGCGCGACCGAGGAGATCGGCGTCGAATACAGCCGCGAGCCGCTGGAGATCGGCTTCAACGCGCGCTACCTGCTCGACATCGCGAGCCAGCTCGAAGGCGAGCATGCGCGCTTCATGCTGGCCGATCCCGCTTCTCCGACGATGGTGCGCGACGCCAGTGACGCCGTCGCGCTCTACGTGCTGATGCCGATGCGGGTGTAGGCGGCCGCGTGCGGCCGATGCACGCGGACCTCGCCGCGCGGCTCGCTGACGGCCCGTTGGACCGAATGATGCCATCGACAGTCGATCCCGCGGCCTCGCCGGGACATCAGCGCCTCTGGATCGAGCGCATCGAGATCAATGGATTTCGCAGCTACGCGCACGCCGTCGTCGCGGCGACGGCCGCACCGCAAGTCCTGTTCGGCGCCAACGGCGAAGGCAAGACGAACTTCCTCGAAGCGATTTCCCTGCTCGCACCGGGCCAGGGCCTGCGTCGCGCGCCGTTCTCCGAACTCGGCCGCGCCAGCCCCGGAGGCAAGTCGCCAGGCGGCTGGTCGGTCGCGGGTCGCGTGCACACGGCGCTCGGCACCATCGACATCGGCACGGGCCTCGCGCCAGCCACCAGCGCAGGTGATCGCTCCGCGCGCATCGTGCGCATCGACGGTGAGCCGCAATCGGGCTCGGGCGTGCTTGCCGACTATGTCGAGATGGTCTGGGTGACGCCGGCGATGGACGGCCTGTTCACCGGCCCGGCGAGCGAGCGCCGTCGTTTTCTCGACCGCCTCATCCTCTGCTTCGATGCCAGCTACCGCACGCGCGTCAATCGCTTCGAAAAGGCGATGCAGAGCCGCAACCGGCTGCTCGCCGACGGCGTGCGCGATCATGCGCTGATCGAAGGCTTCGAGATCACACTTGCCGAGAGCGGCGTCGCCATCGCCGCACAA
>OEIV010000360.1_pt1 | contig 26306 bp, 20 predicted proteins | sample 1539231 | NCBI WGS metagenome assembly OEIV01 (sample SAMN03794762, study PRJEB22550) | activated sludge metagenome | feature: wastewater treatment plant; material: activated sludge; isolation source: Wastewater treatment plant of a petroleum refinery complex | place: Argentina: Buenos Aires ... | reverse complement strand
TTAAAGTTAATAATTTGTCTACTTTTAAAACGTACTATTTTTGGGGGAGCTTACAGTTCCAATATTTGAAAAGATAGGATTTTCTTTTTTATATTTCAGATTGTAGCTGCCCCTTTTTGAATGAACGACTTTGAAAAGGCCATTTTTTATTTTAATTGCAGTAGTCTTTTCACTATTCATCCAAAAACCTAATTCTCCTTTAGAGTCAGTGGGTAGTATTTCAACCATTTCTTTTCCAGATTTCTGTAATGATATTTTTCCAGAAACAGCATTGTAGTAAATAGGGAAGCATTGGTTTAGTCTGTATTTCTTTTGCCAATTGCCACCAGTCTTTCTAAAATCCCTCCATGATTCGTTTTGTCTAATTATATGCATTTTATTAAGCTTAGCTTTAACCCTATGCTTTGCATAAATTAAGATAAATTCGGTTTGAATTATGAGTGAACCACATTTTGGAATACCACCGGTACCTTTCTTTTTCCATACCAAGTAACTGACAAAATTCTGTGCGCCAAATATCTCGTCACAAAGTATTTTTAAGTGAGCAAATTCATGTTCATTAATTGATATAAAGAGGAATCCAATATCTGACATCAAGGGTTTAGCCAGTATCAATCGTTCTTTCATATATTCAAGCCAGTTACTCCGCTTATCCATATATTTAAACCCCTCACTATTTCCCGTATTATAAGGTGGATCAAGATAGATAAAATCTATCTTTCCCTGATACTCTGTTAGGAACAGAGGTAGTACTTCTTTGTTATCTCCTTTTGTTAGGAGATGCTCTATTCCCTGGAAGTCAGAAACAATATATGAATGTGGAATAATACTTTTTTTCATATTTTCATCATAATGAGGATATTGAATGAAAAATAGGGAGGGTACAGTGCAAAAAAAAGAGCCCAACATAGAAATGTCAGGCCCGGTTCATATACGCACAGGTTATTTACAAACTTGTTATTCTGCCAGTTCACTTTCGGGAGAATCGACAATAATTTCTCCAGCATAATCTGCTTCATCGACTTTCTCAGCCGGTCCGCCGATTATATATTCAACAGCTTTTTGGGCCCGTGATGAGGCATGGAAGATAAAGCGTTTATCGCTTTCCAATTTTTCAAGCCAACCCTGAATATAGGCAGCATTATTTGATAAATCTTCGATGGATAGTCCACAATGAGATTTCATAAAGCACGCCCCTATTTCAGCGGTCAGTTCTTCAAGGGAATAGTCCCGGCTTCCAAAAATGATCTTTCCTGTCACCTCCTTCCGGTTTAAACGGCTTTCGTGACCAGTAGAATGAATCAGTTCATGAAATAATACCCCATAGTAATCCTCAATTGTATGAAAGGATTTAATCTTTGGCATATTGATAAAATCACCCTTCGGCTGATAATATGCTTCCTTTTCCTTAAATACAATTTTCGGCTTGTTCTCCATGTTTTCAATCACATCATCGCATAAGAGTATTGGCGCATGAGCATCAGTTTCCTTTGGCATAAATTCCACTGGTAACTCTTTACATTGATCAATATTGAAAACTTTGTAATAGCGCAGGAAAAATACCTTTTCACCTTTATCGCTATCTTTCTTTTCCAGCATTTTGTTGAATACAACAATATGTCCTTTTTCACCTTTAATGACTGAACCACCAACTGTTTTGATCTGTTTCCAGGTCAGAAATAAATTATGAGGGAAGTTAAGAGAATTGAGGAGAAGCATGTTGATACCCCGGTACGGTCTTTTGGATATGAGATTACGGGGAATTCCGCCTTGTGTCCATGATTGTTGCCAGGGAATAGTTCCGGCATTAAGTAATTCAATGATGCGATTTGTAACTAAAGAGTACACATCAACACTCTTTTCGAAGTTTTGTTCCATGATTTTTTATTTAATTGTTAGTGAATGGAGGTTCACTTTTACCATATCAAAATGGCTGACCGGAAAATAGATAGGGCATAATGCAATTATAAAAAAGCTTACCGGGGCAAAATTTGACAGAATCTCAGATAAGAATTACCTTTATATTATTAGTATCTAAACAGAATATTCGAATGGTATATTTTTCAGAGTTTTTTCAACTTTCAGATGATGTAGTAGAAGATTACGGTGCCTTTAATATATCCCTTATAAATGACCTGCCTCTTTTCATTGACCCTTTTCTTTTGTTTGGAAGTGAAAAGGTGGAGTATCAAAAACTACATCATGAGATTTTGGATTATTTAGTATTTCTGAAAGAAAAATCATCAGAAGGAGCTATGTCTTTAGGACAGATAAAAGCATGGTACTATTTTTCAGAAGTGAAGCAGAATTGGCTCGGATATAGTTTATTTGGCAATGGGGGAAGTGGTCTTGGTGAGAAATTTGGAACCGCACTATCTTCGAGCATGCACTTAATTTTTGGAGATCTGCAAAAAGAAAAAATAACCATTTCATCACACTTGGAAAAAGCCGGACTATTTTCTATTGGAGTTGGTAAAGATAATATCAGCGATTTCACTTGCAATTTAATCAAGGGATATCTGTTAGAATATACTGAAGCATTCACACTTAAGTATCTATCAGAAAGCCAACGAAAAAAAGTTAAGGTTAAAAAAGTTTACTTTGATTATAACTTAGAGCGATGGATGCCGAAGGAATATACCCTACCTTACCATCAAAATGATTATATTCTTTTAACACCGAAGGATATACTTACAAAAGATGAGAACTGGATTAATAATCAAGACCTTTTGGGAGATTTTAATAATATATGTGGTTCAATTCCAAATGAACAGCTTAGAATTGAAATACAGAATTATCTGAATAAAGCTATACCTAAATCACATAACAAAAAACCACCTGCTCAGAAGGACATAAACAAAGCAATGTATGCAACCATTAATCAGTTTCCTGTAATCATCGAATATTACATCAAGAAAAAGGAAGAAAATAAAGAAGGCGCTAAAAGAACTTCGAAGTTTAAAGTGAAAGAGGTGGAATCAGTATTCATTAAAAATGTACAAATTTTAGTGGAGCAACTTAGGAATCTAACTGATTTTTACTCGACCTCAGAAGGTGATGCGCATACTGAAGCATTAAAACGTGTACATTTTATGAAACATGTTATAGAAGATAACGAAGGCTATAAGATATTTTATTATAACGGAAACCCAATAAAAAGAGAAGCGGATTTGCAGGTTATTTATAGACTTACTTGGTATGCTTCCATTCACGATGTAAATAGGGAAGTAAATAATGGCAGAGGGCCTGTGGACTATGCAATCTCAAGCGGTATAAAGGATAAGGTACTTGTTGAATTTAAACTTGCTTCAAATACACAACTGAAGAGAAATTTACAAAATCAAGTTGCTGTTTATGAAAAAGCAAACCAAACTTCAAATAGTTTAAAGGTGATTTTGTACTTTGACAATTCTGAATACATGAAGGTAAATAAAATACTCAAGGAACTGTCACTAGATAGCGACCCCAACATAATACTAATTGACGCCGGATGTGATAATAAAAAATCTGCTTCAAAGGTGTAAATTCACTTAATTTGTTGTCTGATTACTTTTTCACAGCATTTTGATACATTTCCATTAAGTCTTATTGATAATTGATGCTATTTAGTTTACTATTATAGTAGTAAATTAGCGACCTTATTAATAAAGAGAATACATGTCAGACGACCAAAAGAAACAACTGGAACAACAGCTTTGGAATATAGCCAATACACTCAGAGGCAAAATGAATGCCGATGAATTTCGTGACTATATCCTGGGCTTTATTTTCTATAAATACCTTGCTGAGAAAATGGAAATTTACGCAAACAGCATTTTGAAATCGGATGGAATTAAATACAAGACTATTGCTGAAAACAGCAAAGAAGGCAAAGAGTACATTGAAGCCATCAAGGAAGAATCTTTGGAGAAATTGGGTTACTTCTTAAAACCATCTGAACTTTTCAGTGAAGTTGCTAAGCGGGGAAATAGTGATATTGAAGGCACGAGTAATTTTATCCTGGGCGACCTTCAAAAAATTCTGAACAATATCCAACTAAGTACAATGGGCACAGAAAGTGAAGAGGACTTTGACAACCTCTTTGAGGATATGGATTTGAATAGCACGAAACTTGGAAAAACACCGGAAGCAAGAAATGAGATTATTGCCAAAGTGCTTTCGCATCTCGACAAGATTGATTTTAAACTTGAGCAAACGGAACTCGATGTATTGGGTGATGCGTATGAATACCTCATTGGACAATTTGCCAGTGGTGCTGGAAAGAAAGCCGGTGAATTTTATACACCGCAAGAAGTAAGTAAGGTATTGGCAAAAATTGTGACCACCGGAAAGAAAAAACTGAAATCTGTTTATGATCCTACATGTGGTTCGGGGTCTTTGTTGTTACGTGTAGCGAGGGAAGTAAAAGAGGTAAGTAATTTTTACGGACAGGAAATGAACCGTACAACCTACAACCTTGCCCGAATGAATATGATTTTGCACGGTGTGCATTATCGTAAATTTAATATTAAACAAGAGGATACTTTAGAGCACCCGCAACACTCCGTCTGGCGCAGGAATGAGGTGTTGCCATTGTGCGGTGGCTTCCTGTGCCCATCTTGTTTTTTCTATTGGTTGCAGTCCCACCAACCAAATAAAATAGTAAGTTCGATGATAGGTCACCAACCGATAGGGTAATATATTATGTTAGCGCAACGCAACATAATAGGCCTGTGAAGCAAATATGCTTCGCAGAACATACACTCCCGAAGTACTTGCGTAGGTTTTAATGTAAATATTTAAACTTCCATCCTCTTACTTCGAATTCACCCAAATTTCAATTTGCTTTCTTGGCGCTTTTATATCTTTTTTAATTAAGGTCGCACTTCCGTACATAGGTTTAATTTTCTCAAGTACATGCTTTGCATAAGCAGAGTCCTCATCATAGAAATAACAAACGTACGTTTGTTTGAAATCCCGATTTACAAATTCTTCCTGAGGCACATTATAACCATTTGATGAGAGGCTTTTTCTTATTTTATTGATTTGTTGCGATTGATCATTTCCATCTTTATTATATTGAATAAATACAGTATATGACTTTTCTGGCTTTATCACCCTTTTTGAATTGCTAGTCACTTGCTTTATCTCCTGTTGGATATGATTGATTTGCTGTTCCGAATTTTTATTCCCAATGTCCTTCTCCACTTCAGATAGTTTTTGGGTTAATAATTTTACCTGCTCACGCAATATGGCATTATTTTCATCTAAATTGATACTTGACCTCTCAAAATGATTCGATATGGCTTTATTCAACGAATCATTGATTTTTTGAATATAATCATTGGTTAGTTTGAGATGATTGTTTACTTTTTGCTCAGTATTTAAGCGATATGCTAAAAATAAAATACTAAAAGCTGCAATCATAAAGACAAATACGACCAACAAAGTGGTTTGCTTGCTCTTTTTTTCGTTGTCTATAAACTGTTGCAATAAATCATCTTGTGATGTCATATAAGCATAATTTAAAATTTAAAAAGGGATATATTCGTAGGTTTCCATATTTTGATAATTACGATCAAAGCAATACTTAAAAACATCAAAAAAGTAATACCTGCAACAAGTATGCTTAAATGAAAAGTAGCCCATACCGTAGCGATGATACCTGCTAAAACAACCACCGAAGCTAAAAGATAATAATAACGCTGGGTATTGTCATTGCTCGATTTTACACCAAGCCCTTCTTGTGCTACCCGTTTTACAATATTTGTCAAAGCTACATTGATATTAGGTTGTGTTTCAAGAGGCTTATCTTTTGCAGGCAAAATCTGGGTTTCCACTTTTTCAAATAAAGAATCCCGATCCCAATAAAATGAACTCAAAAGTATTGGAAATGATTGTATGTTATTTTCTACACTTACTTTAAACTGATTCATACATTTGTCTTCATTCGCATAATTTACACTGAGTAAATGGATATTGCAATCCGATTCATTTAATATCGAAATAATTTTATTTTCATCGGCTTGCATGGCAAACTGTTGTTCATTAAAAATCAAATCGGCATTATTGCTTAATCGGGAAAAATGCAATTTTACAGCCTGTATCAATTTTACATTTTCGATAGGCTCATTGTCTGTATAAGAAAAAAATATCTTTTTTTTCATGCTTACATTATGGTTTCAGATCAAAGGCCGCAGGAAAATGTTCAGGTTTGACTTCTTTCTTACCTGCTGCCAAACCGATAGCGATTAAGTCATTTGTATTGGCGGCATTATCCATTTCACTTAAAGTATCTAACTGGTCGTCATTAAAGTCAAATCCAAGTGCTTTTACCTGGTCAACATCAAAAAAGACATTAAATCGATTATAGGTAAATTGTTCATGACCACCAATTAAGTCATCTTTTAAATCGCCAATTTCTCTGTCTATTACCCGAGCGGTGAGTGAAGTACTCATACTTTGCATCATGGTTTCGATAAACTCAGTAGAATCGCTCATAAATACATCCGCTACTATTTGAGCTAATTGCAGGTTATTGGGATTTTTATATTTATCAAGATTTAAATTGCGAGGTCTACGACCAGTTCCAATTGAGGTAATCATTAAATGATCTTTTCCAGTTTTCCAATGAAGGTTATATCCTTTAAAAGTAGCAATCATAAACAATTGCAAGGAAGGGTTATTCATCAAACTAAACCCACCATCTACAAATAAATATTCCTTTTGTGTACTGATATCTTTAAGTACTTCGGGTATAAAATACGTTGGTGCAGCCGCACTAGCTCTGACATAGTCTTTGACATAAAAATTATTTCTTTCAAAATATTTTGCTTTCGGGTTATTGGTTAAAGGCCAGGTACTGAAACTGTCGAGTCTTTTGGCTACAATGGTCAAACCCGTTTTGATGTCATCATCTCCCATTTTGATATCTTTAAAAAATTGATCCAGATGTTTTCTCAGGGGTTTTACATCATATTTACTTTTCCATAAGTCATGTATTTTATCAAGCCATCCTCCTTTTTGAAAAATGTCACTTCCCAATTCTTTATATTTCTGGGTGATTTCATCTACACTCATTCCAATAGCCAGGGCTGCAGCTATAATGGCTCCGGTGCTTGTACCTCCAATTAAATCGTAGTAATGATGCAACCTAAATGAATCGGGAGGAATGACATCTTTAAATCGCTCTTTAAGCATGTCTTCAATATTTTTTAAAATACCTAAAGAAAGTGCCCCTCTAATGCCACCGCCGTCAAGTGATAATATACGTTTAGTATCAGCAAGGGATAAATGTTCGTGTAAACTTTTCATGTTGTTCTTTTATTTTCTATAAAAATAATCATTTTTAGATTTTTTTCTTATATTTACCTTACAAATCAATAGAATAGTCGCAAAAAGCAATCTGTGCATTCAACCCGTTTTTTTTGTATTCCTGCTTCTTGTCCTTCATCGATTTTAAAAAATTAACTATGAAACGAATTTGCACTTTATTGTTGTTTTGTTTTTTTTCAAATTTCATTTTTGCCCAAAATACGATTCAGATACAGTCGGCCCCTTTACATATTATGAATTGCCCCGACATTTGTACCACATTGTATGCCAATTTTCCTAAACCCCTCAAAACAACGGCTTATACTGTCAGTAATACCGCCTATGCTCCAATTGCTATTAATGGAACACCTGTAAGTTTTACTGACGATAAATTTACCAATGCCCTACCCTTAGGCTTTGAATTTTGTTTTTTCAATCAAGTGTATACCCAGTGTTACCTTTCAGATAATGGTGTGCTAACATTTAATAACATGTATAGTGGCGGCAATTGCAATAACAATATCCAGCAAACCCTTCCCTATTTTAATTCAACTTTCCCGGACAATGCCATCTTTTTTCTTTTTATGGATATCAACCCTAACCAGGGAGGAAGTATTCAGTATGCAACCACAGGTGTAGCCCCATATCGTAAATTTATCGTAAGTTATCAAAATGTTCGTTTATTTGGAAATACTTGTGCTGGTACTACGTCTAGTTTCCAAGTGGTACTTAGTGAAACCAACCATACAATTGAAACATTTATAGGCAATAAAGTAGTTTGTGATAATAATCCAAATCAATATGCAAACTATGCAACCGTGGGTATACAAAATATAGGTGCCACTACTTTTTACACAGCCCCGGGCAAACATGCTTCTATATTTACAACTGCAAATGAAGGTATTCGTTTTTCTCCTGCTGGCCCCCTAGATTATATCATGACATGGGAAAACAAATATGGTCAAACCATTGCAGCCAATACAGATAGTGTTTTATTTTGCCCCGATAATTTCCCTTACGACTGTATAAGAGCAAAAATTGAAATCTTTTGCCCACATAGTTTTCAATACGATTCAGTTATCATCAACAAGCCTATCCCAACCATTAATAACATTCAAATTGTACAACCGCTTTGCGATAATAATACCACAGGAGCCATATTGGTGAATGCCACTGTGGTAGCGCCACCTGCCCAATATGCATTGAACAATGGCCCTTTTGGTCCCAATAATATTTTTACCGGCCTGGGCCCCGGCTCATACCTCATCACGGTACAAGATGCCAATGGTTGCAAAAAAGATACGACGGTTGTGATAGAACCTATTGTCCAATTGTGGATGGCTACCGATACAATCATTAACCCTATTTGCCCCGATTCAAATGGCAAGGTAGTAGTACATATCAACGGAGGTACAGGGCCATATATCATTTCGTGGTCAAATGGTGATTTTGGAAATACTTGCGATAGTATTGGTCCAGGTGGCGTTGTAGCAACAGTCACCGATGCCAATGGCTGTGTGGAAATATTTCCAATTATTTTAGTTTATGACAGTTTACCTGAAGTACAATACACCCTGACACAGCCTGTATGTGGCGACTCCAGTGGTGCAATATCCATTACCGTCACCAATGGTACACCCGCGTATACCCTACTCTGGAATACGGGTGATACGAGCTATGCCCTCAACAATCTGATGGCTGGCTTTTATGGAGTAACGGTCACCGATGCCAAAGGATGTGTCACAAATTTTAGTACCAACCTCACCGATTTAGATCCCGTGACGACTTCAATATCGTCTACCAATACAAAATGCGGACTCAATAATGGGGTTGCAAATGTGCTGGCAACCGCTGGCGTTCCTCCTTATACTTACCAATGGATACCTTCAGGACAATTGACAGCAACTGCTACTAATCTCCCCCCGGGTGTGCATATTTGTAAAACAATGGATGCCACCAATTGTTTTACATTAGACACCTTTAACATTCTACCTTCTTTGGCCCTGATCAATAGTGTATCTTATTCCAATGCGAATTGTGATACCAGCAATGGGTCTATATATTTAAACGGGGTACAAAACGCACAAGGCACGGTAACCCGATTGTGGAGCAATGGACAAACAGGTACTTCTATTTCCGGACTGGCTGCTGGCACCTATTGGATACAAACCACTGATGCCATTGGTTGTGTTAAAACAGATACCATTATGTTACTCAATGATGGCAAACCACAGTTAATGGTCGTTTCTTATTTACCACCTTTATGTTATGGCGACAAAGGAGCTGCAGTTCTTGGTGGCGTATTTGGAACAGCCCCTTACAAGTTTTCATTAGATGGCATTAATTTTACAAGTGATGCCCATCTTGATAATATATTAGCAGGTGTTTATACCATTTATATTACAGATGCCAATTCGTGTTTAAATTCCACTGTAGTTACCTTTACCCAACCTCCCCTCATCGAGTTAAGCTATGTAGCAGATTCAGTGGTTTGTTTTAATGATTATACCTCTACCATCAGCTATTCGGCATCTGGGGGTACTCCAGGTTATCTTTATTCATTCAACAATGGAATTTACAATTCCGACACAGCCCAATACCAAAATACTCAAGGTATTTATACCGTATTGGTTAAAGATGCCAACAATTGTACAAGGCCTTTTAATGTAGAAGTTCCAGGCCCCAAACAAGCCTTGGATGTAAAATTTGACAAGAAAAATATTTATTGTTTTGAACAACAAACGGGCTCATTTACTGCAACCATTCTGGGTGGATGGCAACCTTATACTTATACTTGGAGTAATGGTGCTAATGGACTGACTTTTAATAACTTAGGCGAAACAAACATGACGATATATGTAACAGACAATATGGGTTGTGACATAGAAAAAGATGTGAATATTGAAATACTCCAATGTTGCAAAATGGTGGTTCCAAATGCATTTACACCCAATGCTGATGGGCTCAACGATTTTTTAAAACCAATTGCCATCAGCGAAGTGACGGATATTAAATTTAGTATTTATGACCGTTGGGGCAAAATGGTTTTTAATACCAAAACATTAGGCGACCGCTGGGATGGTAGCGTACATGAAATACCATGTAATATGGGTGTCTATTATTATTACCTTGAATACAATTGCCCTTTTGAATTTAATAAATTTATATTAAAAGGCGATATCACCCTCATCAGGTAGGCGAAAGTGGAAACATCATCGTCGAGATGTATATTATGTATATTATTAAGCCTTAGCAAATATTCATAGAAATCATGCAATAATCCCGCTCACCCTTTGATCATAATCTCTCTTTTGAAATCAAAAATAGTTTGATCTCTTTCCTTATTAAGGGACCAAAAAAACTATTCGCATTTTTATTTTATATATTACATTTGCCTTTCATTTTTTTAACCCGAAACAAAATATAAACAATATGCCTTATTTATTTACGTCAGAATCGGTATCAGAAGGACACCCGGATAAAGTATCCGATCAAATATCAGATGCTTTAATCGATCATTTTTTAGCTTACGACCCTAATTCAAAAGTCGCTTGCGAAACTTTAGTGACTACGGGTCAAGTGGTGTTGGCTGGTGAAGTAAAATCTACAGCCTATCTTGATGTACAAGAAATTGCTCGTGAAGTGATACGTAATATTGGCTATACCAAGTCAGAATATATGTTTGAAGCAAACTCATGTGGCATTTTATCTGCTATACATGAGCAAAGCGACAATATCAACCAAGGTGTTGACAGAAAAACAAAAGCACAAAGTTTTGAAGCCAAAGCAAATGCACAAGGTGCCGGCGATCAAGGTATGATGTTTGGTTATGCTACCCGCGAAACAGATAACTATATGCCTTTGGCGCTTGATTTATCACATAAAATATTGCAGGAACTTTCAAAAACCCGCAGAGCAGGTAAAGAATTAAAATACTTACGTCCTGATGCAAAAAGTCAGGTGACTATCGAATACGACGACAATAACAAACCTATACGTATTGATACCATTGTGGTTTCTACACAGCATGACGACTTCGACAAAAGTGATAGCAAGATGCTTGAAAAAATCAAAAAAGATATTATCAGTATCATTATCCCAAGGGTGAAAAAACAACTTAAACCTAACTTACAAAAGTTATTTAACGACAAAATCACCTATCATATCAACCCAACAGGGAAATTTGTAATTGGCGGACCACATGGCGATACTGGTCTCACTGGGCGAAAAATCATTGTTGATACTTATGGTGGTAAAGGTGCTCATGGAGGCGGTGCATTTAGCGGAAAAGACCCAAGTAAAGTTGACAGAAGCGCAGCCTATGCTACACGACATATCGCCCGCAACCTGGTAGCAGCTGGTTTATGCGATGAAGTATTGGTGCAGGTATCCTATGCCATTGGTGTGGCAAAACCTTGTGGTTTGTTTATCGATACATACGGAACAGCAAAAGTGTCATTGACAGACGGAGAAATCGCACGCAAAGTGGAAAAAATATTTGATATGCGTCCTTATGCCATTGAGCAACGATTTAAGTTGCGCTCGCCTATTTATCTCGAAACGGCATCTTATGGCCATATGGGTCGTAAAAACGAAACCATCACTAAAGTGTTTAATAAAGGAAAAGCGAATGAGAAAAAACTCAGTGTGGAGTTGTTTACTTGGGAAAAAGAGGATTATGTACCTCAAGTAAAAAAAGCATTTGGTTTAAAATAAATAAAGTAAGATTATAGAACGGGCATTTTTTCTCTATAGAGAAAATGCCCGTTTACTTTTTTATTCCATAATTCTGCCTATAAATCCAGACATTACAGTTGAATGCGTAGCAAGAACTTAAAATATAATAAAGACGAGTAATTAGGATAATTTTATCTGGAACAGTTAAGGCTTGTGATAGATTTTGACTGCAAAAAATATTGGTTTAATGAAATAATGGTCTCAAATCGAGGGTATTCCTTTCTTCTGGCGATAAAAAGCAAGCCCTAAATAAAAAAAATATAAACAAAATACTTACCTTTTTGTCTATTCAAAAATTTCCCGCATGAATAAAAGAAATAATAGCTACTACTATTGTACTTTTGCACCTTTAAAAAAAAATATTCATGTTTAATAATTTAACCGAAAGACTCGATAGTGCATTTAAACTGCTAAAAGGAGAAGGCAAGATAACAGAAATCAATGTAGCGACTACCGTCAAAGAAATCAGAAGGGCCTTGGTAGATGCGGATGTGAATTATACCATAGCCAAACAATTTACCGATCGGGTAAAAGACAAAGCCATGGGTGAAAAAGTACTTACTTCGGTATCGCCCGGTCAGTTGATGGTAAAAATTGTGAAAGATGAAATGGCCGATTTGATGGGTGGTGTGGAAGCCGTGTTTGATACCACTGCAAACCCAACGGTTGTATTAATAGCAGGTTTACAGGGAAGTGGTAAAACAACATTCAGTGGTAAACTCGCTTATTATTTAAAAAACAATAAAAAGAAAAAACCCTTGCTTGTAGCAGCCGATATTTATCGTCCAGCTGCGATGGATCAGCTATCCGTGTTGGCAGGTCAGGTAGGTGTTCCAGTGCATATTGAACGCGAAAACAAAGACGCTGTATCAATAGCAACCAATGCTGTAGCTTTTGCTAAAGAAAATGGACACAATATTGTCATCATCGATACCGCGGGTCGTTTAGCAATCGACGAACAAATGATGAATGAGGTAGCTAATGTCAAAAACGCTGTCAACCCTCAAGAAATCTTATTTGTAGTTGACTCCATGACGGGTCAGGATGCAGTTAATACCGCTAAAACATTTAACGAAAGACTTGACTTTACAGGTGTGGTTCTTACAAAACTGGATGGTGATACCCGTGGTGGTGCCGCTTTAACGATACGATATACTGTCAACAAGCCCATTAAGTTTGTCAGTATGGGTGAAAAGCTCGAAACCCTCGATGTATTTTACCCTGAACGTATGGCTCAGCGTATATTAGGGATGGGTGATATCACAACCCTTGTAGAAAGAGCTCAACAACAGTTTGATGAGGAACAATCAAAAAAATTAGAGAAAAAAATACGAGCTAATAAGTTTGATTTTGAAGATTTTAAAAATCAATTGGCGCAAATAAAGAAAATGGGTAATATCAAAGACCTATTGGGTATGATACCTGGGGTTGGCAAAGCCATCAAAGATGTAGATATCAGCGACGATTCATTTAAAGGCATTGAAGCCATGATCAACTCTATGACACTCGAAGAAAGAAAAAATCCCGAAGTGATCGATCAACGTCGTCGTTTGCGCATTGCCAAAGGGAGTGGTAAAGACATTGCTGAAGTAAACGCTTTCATGAAACAGTTTGACCAAATGAAAGAAATGATGAAAATGATGAATAAAATGGGTGGTATGAATATGAAGATGCCAGGCATGCGTTAGTATTGAAAAATCGAGCGGGCTTTTTAACCCAGATTTTGCGGTTTAATACGTTATAAGAGGTCAGAACACAATACAGACAAATCTTTGGAGTTGTTTTGGGATATAACACCAATCGATTATTTATACGTATCCAAATAATTATGTTTTAGTTTAATTGATGCTTAGTACATGCCTCATGTACTATTACATTTACGCCATGGGGATAAGAATTGTGAACTATTTTAAACAAAAGAAATATCCTCAATGGCTTGAATTTGCAACATTTCAATATTGAAATAGAACTCCTTCTTTAATATCAAAGATGAATTAATCATGTATTAATAGGTGTTTAAAAAAGCATTGGAGTTTTATCAATTGATAAATTGATTGCTATTTTTTCTTTATCACTTTCAATGGGGCGTAGCCATCCGCTTTTATATAGTAAATGCCGTTGGCCAATTGACTCATATCAATTTGTGTCGTTTGGGCACCACTACATAATTTTTGAATAATTAAGCTTCCCACCCTATCAATGAGTTTAATGTATGTTACAGATGCACGATGCTTTATATTAAGTATTCCTGTGGTTGGATTTGGAAAAATAAGCAAGGAAGTATTTTCTTCTAATTCATTAATATTTGGATTCAGGCAAGGGATAACTGTAAGATTAAGTGTAATGATAGAATCACACCCATTTGCTGCAACTTGGACGGATGTATAAATACCAGAATTGGTTAAAGATTGTCCTTTCCATAGATAGGGAGTAAGGTTGCTACATATGGTGTCATTATCAAAACTGAAAGAGTTAGGATTTACATTGATAGTTATACTATCTGAATATACACAACCTCTTAAGTCTTTCACTGAGATGATGTAGGTAGTAGTTGTGTCAATTGCTACAATATTGATATGATTGCCAGTAATATTTTGAACAAAAGTCAGTGGCGAGCAAGTGAGATGATCGACTCCTCCTGAAATATTTAAATTATAATCTTCATATTCTCCGTATGAATCATTATAACATGACGTATTTATTCCATTCAATTTACCTCCTACACGCATGCGCGTAATGCCGTTATGCGCATTAGCTGGAATATGAATATTTCCAGTAACCTTCAATATCGATGTATCTTTAAAAAATGTAAGTTCATACATGTCATCAAAATCACCATCATGATTGTAATCAATCCAAACGGTTCTAGACTGTGCAGTAGTACCGCTTGTGTTCCTTGTTATAGAAATTGGGTAGGTGGAATCGGCAACAACATTTGCAGTCAAATTATTGTAATAAGTATAAATAAGCGGCACTTGTCCAGTATTGTTATTGATATCGATGCCAAAGGTAAAATTTGCAATTGCTGCTGAACTTGGAGGATTAAAGATAGAAGGAATGCAGTAGTTCGAAGTATCTGCCATAATCAATGTATTCCCTAGATCACAAATAGTATTTGGGGTTGCATTTATTCCATTGAGGGTCGGCAATTCGCTTACTACAATACGAATACTTGCAGTATCTATACAACCTAAGGTGTCAGTACCCGTTAATGAATAAGACTGCGTGGTAAAGGGGAAAAATGGTATCCCATCTTGCACGCCTGCGGTCCATGCATAAAATGATGCCCCACTGCCTGTCAAAGTTACACTATGTCCAGGACAGATTGTGTCGTCACTTGTAAACGCCAATACGCTCAATACTTTAGATATTTCAATGGAGTCTTTTCTTATACCACAAGTATTTTGAGCCCGGTACATATATTTTCCATCAGTAATAATTTTTTGCATCACGCCAAAATTCCCAAATTGACCAGGAGGGCTCGTCAATGTAGGCCCAATTACATAATACCAATTACCTGCAATTCCATTATTTGCATATAATTCCATGGTATCACAAAGAAGTGGAAATTGAGGGGTGATATTCGCAGGCGGTATCGGCACATCTATAATCACATTGAAGGTATCTTTAGCTATTTGTCCGATACTATCCGTTACCGTTAGGGTATATGAAATATTGCTTGTAGCCGTAAAACTAACTACATTTGTATTGGTATTATTGAGCCCTGTAGCAGGGGCCCAGCTATAAGTGTAAGCACCTTTGCCACCACTTATATTCCCACTTAGGGTTGCCAATGAGTCTAAACAAAAATGCTTATTTTGCAGGCTAGGGTTTGCTATAAGTACTGATGCATCAACTTTTCCAAAAGATGTAATATTGTAACCGATACCATAAATTGCATGTAAATTTCTAAAACAGTGAAAAGATGCATTAAGATCATTTGCAATTCCTACAGAATCATATTTTCTTATCAACTGTTGTGTACTTGTATTATATATTCTACAGGTTGAATTCATTGGCCCATTAAATCTCCAATCTACAAATGAAAGCAAACTATCATTTCCACTGATAGATGCACATTGTATAGTAAAATCTTCTGCAAACATATTTGTATTACTTTTTACCCCCGAAGATGTAATTTTATTAATAACCAATATATAATCTCCCATTTGAGGTCGGGTATAGGCATTGAAAACTATTCCGGTTTGTTGTTGAATATAGGTTTTAACTCCATAATTTCCACGATAATCTTCAGATGAATTTACCAGCCAAAGCGGTACATTATTCGCAGATAACTTTTCGACAAATACATCAGGCTGTACACCCCACTGAAATGAGTATACTGCGGTAACACTAAAATTGCCTATCACAAGTGTATTTTTAAATAAACCAGTGACTATTAAGGTAGAGTCAATGGAAGAATAATGTACTTCTTTATATATTTGATCTTGTGGATTTGGCAGACCTTGTGCCCAAATATAAATGCCCGCATTACTGTATTTACTAACACTTGTGGGATAAGAAATATAAATGTTGTTTGCATAATCAGTACACATACAAGTAGCTATATTGTCTGCTGCATTGCCAAATAGATAAGCACCTACATAATTGCCATTTAAGTCATATTTTGCAATATAGGTATCATATCCCCCATTAGATATCAATAAATTCCCTGATACATTAATTGTAGAAGAGTTAGAGTAACCACAAACGATTACTTCGTTTGCACTATTGACTTTAATACTTACACCTTGTTCGTTTTGTGCACCATAAATATTATTTGCCCATATCAAATTACCTAGCGTATCCCATTTTATCACAATTACATCACTTCCTCCATTATTGGCGTAATTGAAATTACCGAAGTTAAAAGCACTGTCAGCATAGACTCCCACGGTGTACAAATAATCATTATGGTATTCAATGTTTGTAATATATCCATTAAAATTATTTTTCCATTCCCAATGCGCAATATCTGCTTTCGAAGTATTTGTTGAAAATAAAAAAAATAGAAATATGGAAAGGATGATTTTCAAGATGGCGACTTTAAATTCTATTTCAAATATAATGTTATTAATTTATACATTCAAATTATCAATTGATACTTCAAACTAAATATTGGTAGCAAATAGCGTTTGTTCCATGAACTATTATTCGATTCAAGCAATACTCGAGAACCCGAACATCTGAAATACACAAGAATACTATAAAGGTAAGGCTCCTTAAATTTTTGCAGATGTCAATCTACTCATCACGCACACCTCTTTATTCCCACGCAAAATATCAGCTATTTTCATTCTTGTTTTGCCTGCTAATTGTAATTCAAAGACTGACACATAAGCATCTGTGCAAGCGTATTTTAAAAATTTTTTATTGTCAGAATGTAGCGAGCCAATTTCAGCAGTATGTGGCATTGATTCGTAAGACACTTCAAAAAGCTTAACTTTTTACTTATAGGTTGCTATCCCACCAATCTGTAATTAATAGGACAAAAATTTTCATAAGCCTTATCGTCCCAATTCTTGTTGAATGCCTGCCACTACAACCTTACAAGATAGTAAATTTTTCTTATTCAATATCATTTCACAATTACTTTTTGGGGTAATCACTTCATGATTTATATCAATCGAATTGTGCAAAAAAGCGAGCCTAATTTTGCATTGTAAAACATTTTATAATCATCAAAAATAAATCAAATGAAAAAAGTACTCTTATTTATCTACTTGCTATTCAATTACATTGTCACATTTTCACAGCAAATTGGTCAAATCAGCTTCTCAAAAAACCCTTTGAATAAAGGACAGATTGGGAATGAAAAAAAATTCAAATCTGGTGACGCTATATATGCTACAGCTCTGTTTCCTAAAACATTAAAAGATTACTTTATCAATCGTCCCCCGGCTAAAAAATTCGAACTCACCGTCTTCATTTATGAACGTAAAGCGCCATTATATGCCTATCAAGAACCTTCTGAAGAGCAGCTTACCTTTGCTACGATGTGGTTATCAGGTGATGCAATGAACCAAAAATATGTAACATTCGAATTGGCTCCAACACCTGAAAAATGTAATGACTATGCTAATACAGATTACTTCTTTCAAGAATTTGGGAAAAAATTTGATGGGCCAGTAAACTATACCGAAAACCTTGGGAAATTATCGGCCGGTAATCATGATTTGCGTATCATGGTACGGATAAATGACGAAGAGGTTTCAACAGGTGAATTGAGTATTACTGGGGATGACTTTAGCATGTATGCCAAACAATCAGAAACACTCAACCAATTGGCCAAAAAAGCCAGTGCAAAAAATACACAAATGCCTAAAGCGATGAAAATCGACAAAGTACTTGAAAACCAAATGATTGCTGCCTTGAAAAATTCCAACGACTGGAAATCACAAAGAATCAATGCTCCTGAATTACTAAAACTACAAATCATAGATTCAGATTGGTATATCAGAAGAAATGAATTGACGGGTGTTATTTTACATCGATATATAAGAGCAGCTGTTGCAGTAAAAACCAAAAATGGAGAATGTGGATTTTATCCTATAGTAAGCTTTCAGGAAGATTATATAGGCGGAAAATTTCAACCATTACATTATGATGGAATCGGCGATTTTGTATTGATGGATTGTGCAAACTTGAATGCTGCAACGGATAAATAAAAAAGAAAATATAGCGTCAGTTGGTGTCACAGCAAGCCATTTAACAAGGAACCAGTGATAACATCAATAACTGATGAATCATCTTTTCCTTACTTGAACTGCCTGAAAACCTTTGAGCGTTTTTTCTTTTTTAAAAGTCACCGCATCGTTTTGCTGAATGGCACCTTCCATATTGTTTTGATGTACAAAAACGCTGGCTCGGGTAGTTTCTTCTGTAATAAATCCGTATGCTTTATCTGTAAAAAACATTGACAAAATACCTGTATACTCTGATTTTTCTGTATCCACATTCGAACCCTGCTTTAAGTCAGCAGAATTAAATTTTCTCTTCACTTGTTTATCAGGGGGTATATCTGTTAGATTGCCATCTTCATCGAGGTAAGCGATCATCTCTTCCAGACTTTTGCCTTTGTCGTTATTGGCTTTCCGTTCCGCAGATTTTTCTTCTTTCTCTAATTTCTTTCTAGCCTTTTTTTTCTCTTTTTCTTTTTTTGCAAAAGATTCTGCCATGTATAATTTAATATTAATTTGTCCTGCTTGTGATTCGGGACTGTTGTTTGTGAATAAAAGAATGACTGAAAAGCAAAAGTGAAGATAAAGCTATAAGGCTATGTCTAATAAGTGGCGGCAGACATCCGTGAATATTAGCAAAGGTAAGTTAATTTATGGAATACCTAAAGATGAATAATGATATACCTACTTTTTATAGCTTTCTTATAAGCCTAAGGCCTGAAAAACTTTGTCTTGTCAATACGCGCTAATGATGAATAAACCCTTCAATACTACCATAATTAAGCATGTTAACCCAAATATATTTACTACATAGTTTGAAAAATATTGGGGCAATACCTGCACATATTTCATGTAAGCTAGTAACACCTGGTATGACATTAATGTGTTGTTGGTATTACTTTGTACTCACCTGATACCCCCTTAAAAAATCGGCAATCATCATCCTCGTTTTCCCTTCCAATTGCATTTCAAGGATAGATACATATCCATCAACACAAGCATATTTCAAAAAGGTTTTATGGTCGGTAAGTACAGAACCCACAGCATCACTATGTGACGTAGTTTCAATATGAACAGAAAATATTTTTATTTTTTTAGCATGCAACATCGAAAAAGCTGCTGGATAAGGCGATAGACCTCTCACAAAACAGTGAATCACCTCGCCTGTTTGATGCCAATTGATTTGACAGGTTTCAGTATATAATTTAGGGGCTGTTTTTGCATCATCAAGTTGTTGTTGGGGTATTTCAACTAGGGTATTGGATGCAATACCCTCCATGGTTTTCACCATCAATTGCGCACCCACCACCATTAGTTTATCGTGCAAAGTACCAGCAGTATCTGTAGGTTCTATAGGCACACTTTCCTGCAATAAAATATTGCCCGTATCAATGGCATGTTGTAATCTGAAAGTGGTGACACCTGTTATGCTTTCACCTCGTATAATGGCCCAGTTGATAGGAGCGGCTCCTCTGTATTGTGGCAATAACGAAGCATGCAAGTTGATAGTACCTTGTGGGGGCATATTCCAAACAATTTCGGGGAGCATACGAAAGGCTACTACCACTTGTACATCAGCCTGATAACTACGTAAAGTGGCCACAAAGTCTTCAGCTTTCAATTTTTCGGGTTGTAATACCGAAATATGTTGTGATAAAGCATATTTCTTTACAGCCGACATTTGTATTTTCATACCTCTGCCTGCTGGCCGATCAGGGGCAGTTACCACGGCACAAACATCAAACCCATGTTCAACCAATGCCTGTAAAGTAGCTACTGCAAAATCGGGTGTTCCAAAAAAAATAATTCTCATATAATCTGTACGATTTACCAAATACGAACCCTGCTTAAACTGTCTTTATATTGTTTGTGATTGGGTGTTACATTAAATGCTCGATACCATTCATCGCAATTACTCATAGGACCTATTACACGTAAAAATATTGGTGCATGTACATCCGTTAGTAATTGGGTAGCCAACATTTCTGGTCTGCGGGTTTGCATCCATCCATAGGCATATCCCATAAAATAACGTTGCAATGGGGTGAGCCCTGCTATCATTTTACCTTCTTTATACTGGGCCGTTTTTTTAAAGGCGTCTAATGCAATCACAATACCTCCCAGGTCAGCGATATTTTCGCCTAAAGTGGCTTTACCATTGGGGTGTAGACTGTCTAATACGGTATATTTGTTAAACTGATCAACCAATAAATCGGCTCTTTTCTTAAAATTTGTCTCATCGGTTTTGGTCCACCAATTTTTAAGATTTCCCTTTTCGTCAAACTGTCTTCCTTCGTCATCAAAACCATGGGTCAACTCGTGTCCAATGGTAGATGCTCCCACATAGCCATATATCACAGCATCATCTACTTCTTCGTCTTTATATCCAGGAGCTGTAAAGATGGCAGCGGGCAATACGATTTCATTATTTGAAGGATTATAATAGGCATTGTAAGTTTGTGGAGTCATCCCCCACTCGCTTCGGTCAACGGGTTTTGTAAGCTTTTCAATTTCATACTCAAATTCCCATTGGTTGGCAGCCATAATATTTTGGCAATAGGTTTTTCGATTGATTTTCATACGACTATAATCTTTCCATTTAGATGGATAGCCAATTTTTTTGGTGATTGCATTTAATTTTACAATGGCTTTTTGTCGAGTGCTATCCGTCATCCAATCAAGCTTGGTGATATGTTCGCGATAGCTTTCTACAATTTTTTCTACCAAATCTTCATATCGTTTTTTTGTTTTTTCAGGAAAATATTCTTTGACAAAAAGTTGTCCTAAGGCATCACCCAAAGCACCTTCCTGAGCATCTAAGACTCTTTTCCAGCGTGGTCTTTGCTCTTTGGAACCACGCATAATTTCACTATAAAAATGAAAATGTTCTTGATCAAATGCATTGCTTAAATAAGGTGAAAAACTTGATACCAAATGCCAGGTGAGGTATGCTTTCCATTCGTCCACACTAAATTTTTGAATCATGGCATTGATTTTATTACAAAAAGCAGGTTGCCCAATAATCACACTATCCACTTTGATATTTAAATCGTTCAACGATTTTTCCCATTGCAATGCTGGGTTTGAGCTGCTGAATGCTTTCACACTCATTTTATGATAGTTTTCGTAAGGGTCTCTTAGTTCTTCTAATTTTTTATGCACCTTAGCGATTTCAGTTTCTATGGCAAATACAGCCTTTGTTTGTGTGTTGGCTTTCGTACTGTCGTTGGCAATCAGTTTAAGCATTTTTTGCACATGCAACTGGTAAGCCTCGCGAATACCAGTTGTTCGGGCATCGGTATTAAAATAGTAATCGCGGTCAGGCAAACCCAGTCCACCTTGCGAAATATAAAGAAAGTTTTTATCACTATTTTTCAAATCCTGTGCTACATACATATCATACAAGGGTGATGCTCCCATTTTTTGCATGGTTGTAATCAATTGAACGATGTCATTGCTAGTTGTTGCTGTATTGATTTTATCAAGTTCATTTTTTAGGGGGCTTGCGCCTGCCGATTCAATGGTGCTTGTGTCCATACCAGAAAAGAAAAAATCGCCTATTTGTTGACTGGGACTTCCTTCACTGGCATTCACTGCACTTGCATCTTCACTGATTTTTTTAATTCGAAGATAATTTTCGTCTGCTACTAAGTTGAATATACCCCAGCCATTTTCGCTTTTGGGTATCGGATTTTTTTTAAGCCATCCACCATTGGCATAAGTAAAAAAATCATCGCCCGGATGCACGGTTGTATCCATGTGTGAGGCTAATATATCAGCTTGGGTTGTGATTTGTGTGTTTGTAGTGTTATCGCTATCTTTGCATGAGAGTGTAAATAAGCATACTACAATGATTAAATATTGAATTTGAGACATATTTTTTTTAATTGAGTTGCAAATTTAGTTTTTAAAAGCACTAATTTAAAATTTATTAAAAATCGTAACCTATGATGTTCAGTTCCAACAAAAAAACACCCCATGATGCCCCACAGCAAATCAGTGATGCACAGCAATTACTCAGTACCCTGCAGCCTGCCCTCGATCATGTGTATAGCAATAAAGCGACCTTATGGGTGTCAAAAAGTTTTGATTGGATAGAGGAGTTTTTATATTATCTGATAGCATCTTGTTGTTTTGTGTTTATTTTTATCATGGATTCTATATTCCCATTTCATCTTTTAGGCGAAATCGTGAACAGACCTGTGTTTAGAGAACAGATTTCGAATGCCAACGATATCAATAGTTTTAATTTGGCAGTAAAGGGTTTAATCGTCATCATTGGCATTTTATTTATTTTACTGGGTATTAAAAAGCGTGTAATAAGACGTAATAAAACCCTTATTTACAATGCCAGTGTGGAATTGAAAAAAGTAGAAAAACATTTATTATCAAAAATTGATGAATTATCGAAATTACCTCCTGAAACCGTTGAAACGACTTCCTTGCCTAATACCACCATTTAAATCGGTTCTTTCGCTTCTTTTTCTTTTTTTGCACCTATCTGGAGATCGTCATTGCCAATATTAAAAAGATAAAATGGTAATTGCTTAGCTACACTGCTGGCATCCTTATAGGAGATTTCTGTTAATGGGGTAATCACTTGCTGATTCCATTTGGTTTCATATTGTATCACCGAAACAGATCCTTTTTTCGTAAAAAGGATATTAACGTCTATGGCATCAGCACTCAGGTCGTTGGTCAATTGAATATTTGTTTTTTTCAAGGCCTCAATGATGCTTTTTTCTTCAATGCTTTTTTCATTGCTGTGTAAACGCATGGCGATGGGAATACCACTATAAGGAACAAGCTGCGGGTAAGTGTTTACAAAATAAGTTTTCAATTCTGAATTGTCTTCTTTCAGTTCCTCACTACATTGTATCATGGCTTCAAATACACGGGCTTTAAACAACTTTTCATAGGTATTATCAACCTTGGGCTCATTGAGTAGCTGTTCTAATATTGCTGAAGCTTTTTCATATTCTTCTTTTTTCAATAACAGCTTGGCCACAAACAACTGGTAATATCTTTTTACATGAATTCTTTTATCGTCCTGGACAGCTTTTTCAAATTTTTCTAAAAAATAATTGGTACTAAAGCCTTCAATTAAATGCCATACTTCATCAAAAGATACGGTACTTTCAGTAGAAAACAGTTTGTAAATCACCTGATCACGTTCAGGGTTCATGGCAAACTGATTGATGATTAAAAATTGAAGGGTATATTTTTCTACTGTTAATCGGGCCAGTTGAGAAATAGCCGTGGGTGAAAACCACCAATCTTTATTTAAAAATTTCACATGTTCGATCTCCTTCATTTTTAACATCAGTTGCAATAGCGAAGTGGTAAAATCATAATGGCTTTGCCCTAATGTGGTACCGATATGAATTTCTTTAAATTGAGCAGCCCTCATGGCATAACGCTGGGCAATATCAATTTGGCCATCATACAATAAGTTTCTGGCAAGGGCTAAGTTATACCAGCCAAAACCCGGTGTGGAGCCATTGGCTTTAATGAGGTCTTTCAGTTCTTCTATACCAACTTTGTTTTCATTTTTATAGGTATTGAGTACCGAGGCGTAGTAATAAGCCTCTTTCATTCTTTTATCGCCTGCATCTTGTTGTTTTGCGATATTATAATTGGTTTCTGCCTCTGCAAATTTGCATTGTATGGCACAAAAGGTAGCGTAATTGTTTTCAGGAAATGCACCTGCTTTACGCAATTTTTCATAATAAAAACCACCCGATTCAATATTCAGTTGATAGCTGTATAATATCGATTTATAATGCCATACTGCAGGCATCTTTTCGGTTTCGTAATTGGCAGAAAAAATCGTTTTATTGAGTTGTCCATCCCGTTTTATTTTTAATGCGCAACTATCGAGTAATTTATTGGCATATTGTTCGTTTGCTTCAATAGAATTTTTGAGAAAACCATATTTAGACGAAGTATAAAATCGATTTCTATGCACGGTCCATGCTAAATAATTATAGGTATCTAAATAGATTTCATCTTGTAAATCATTTTTTTTGCAACGTTGTAAGATATTCCAAACTTTATCAGGCATTTCCATATTGCTATAGCATTGCATTAATGCATAAGCGATATAATCCCAATCGCGATGACGCTGCATATTTTTGATATATTCCATTATATCGCTTGTTCGTGTTCGCAATGCGCCTTTAAAATCTTTCTCCATCAACAAAGAGGCTTTTTCTAATTGTTCAGCTGCCATTCTAAAGCCAATAAAGTCGGCTGCATGTTCATATTTGTACGTGCCTTCAAACATCCAACCTACATAATAGGAGCTATCTAATCGTTTAAATTCGCGTCCTCTGGGCAAGGCATCTTTACTGGTATAGGTCATGCCACCTCTTTTGGCATCAATTTCGTATCTAAGCGATTCTTTGCTTTGGCTATAAGCATGGTGTATGTTTAGGATAGTAAACAAGAAAATGAAAGACGCCAGTAAGCGCCTATTGGTTTTCTTCATGAATAGAGCCATTTCCATAGATTCGTTGAGCAAATGATTACCCAATAATACTGTATATTTCATTCAGAAAAATACGATTAAGCAAATTTTATTTTTCTTATAACAAATATTTTTATGTTTTAGTCTAAAAAATAGCTTGATAAGCACCTTAAAGGTTTATCCGTGCAACAAAACTAGGATATTTTCATTGGGTTATTAAGGATTGGCTTTAATAGATTGGTTATTTAATGTAACGTTTTGCACATAGACCTAGTGCAGGTATTCGAAGAGCGTCAGACCGGTAAAAGTACGTAAGATTATTAGTATACCAAATGCTCAATTAATTCCCAAAGCCCGCATTAGGCTTATGCGCTGTTAGCGGTAGTTTATTCTTCTTTATTTCTTTTTTCATACATATTGATTCCAATAGTTACAATAATACAGAGGATAACAAAAATATATGACCAAAGTTTCACTATGATAATATTTTGTTGAAATAAGCTTTGAAATTACTTGAAAAATTCAAGTGGTAGATTGTCCACACATATATTAACGTCATTGAAATCATGGGAATTTTAGTATTAAATGAAGATTTTCCAAAAATCATTGTCATGCCAAGTATAACTCCAAGTCCAAGTAACACACTGAAAATATCTTTAGCCCATTTCTTTCCTTTAAGTATGAAATACATAAATGCAACAGTCAGGCAAAATCTAATTATTTGTTGTATAATTTTCTTTGTTTCTAAATTTGGTACTAGTATGTTATAAGTAATTATAACGAATATTGATATCAATAAACAACTTGCAAAAAGTCTTATTGTCATTGATTTTCCTCTTTGTTCTGATTCTGTCATGCTTAAAATATTGAAAGTTTAGTTTAAGAATAATATTTTATTTTTTTGATATAAATCTTTAGAAAGTTTTTTATTAATTGTCAGTTCGTAAAATAACTATCAACGTTTCGACGACAGACCCGATAACCAAATTCAAAGATACACTGTTTAAAATCTATTCCAAAGCCCAATAAAGAAAAACAGATTGAACAGCTACTCAGCCGCTATGACGCTTGCCGTGTGTTAGGTGCCGTCCTTTCGCCTTAGTATTCGTTTTAATCTTTTTGGGTTC
>OEIV010000359.1_pt1 | contig 26381 bp, 31 predicted proteins | sample 1539231 | NCBI WGS metagenome assembly OEIV01 (sample SAMN03794762, study PRJEB22550) | activated sludge metagenome | feature: wastewater treatment plant; material: activated sludge; isolation source: Wastewater treatment plant of a petroleum refinery complex | place: Argentina: Buenos Aires ... | reverse complement strand
TGGAATCGTCCGCTCTTTTTTGGTGGAAAGGAAAAGCAAACGTCAAAAGTAAATGAGCTTTACTAAAATGAGGTTTTGCCAAACGCAAAATTGTATACAGTGGATTATTTTTTACCTTAATAGCCGCTAGAATCTCTGGCCATTTTTCTGCAAGCACTTCGTCGGTAGTAGTTGTATCTTTTGTTTCAGGTTGTTTTTTTTCCGGTTCCGATGCAGTTTGCTTCGGTTTTTTGCTGGAAGCGGGTTTTTCTTCAGCTATTTTTCGAGCATTTGCTACAGACTCGGTTTGACGTGGCTGCGTAGCAACCGCAGGTTGGTGTTTCACCGGTTGTTCGAGAGCCTGTTGGGTGTTGGCTAGAGCTGAATTTAGAAGTACTGATTCAAGTTTTAGTTTTGGATACTGTGCTGATTGTACAGAGAGTAACTCGTGCATTAATTGGGCGAGCTGACGGCTGCCGTTTTCTTGAAGTTCTTTGCGAATTATTTTCAGAAGTTGCTCAGCTATAGCGGGTGGCGTGAGTCCGCCGGCAAGTAATTCTGATACGGTTCGCAGAATTGTCGTTACGTCTCCTTGCAACACGCTATTAAGCAGACTTTTCAGGCTAGCTTGCGGCGCTAATCCGAGAAGTAGTTCTATAAGCTCGGTGGTAATAGGTTCGTCGCTGGCGCTCATTTGATCTAGCAAACTAATACTGTCACGAAAACTACCACCACCGTGTTCGGCAAGAAGCTGCAGGGCTGCTGAATCAATTGTGATCTTTTCTTTCTTGGCAATTGCTGAGAGGTGGTTAACTACCTTATCAAGCGGAATTAACCTGAAGCTGTGGCGCTGAGCTCGACTGATAATAGTAGCTGGTAGTTTATGAACTTCTGTTGTGGCAAGAATGAATATTACGTGTTCTGGCGGTTCTTCCAAAGTTTTTAAAAGCGCATTAAAACTTTCGTTTGTGAGCATATGAACTTCATCAATAATATAGACTTTGTATTTTGCTGAAATTGGTGCAATCTGCACTTTGTCACGCAAATCACGAATGTCGTCTATACGGCGGTTGCTGGCCGCGTCAATTTCTACAATGTCGAGGTGTGTGGCGTCATCTTGGTAGGGCAACTTGTTGATTTCGTGTGCAAGAATTCGGGCAATAGATGTTTTTCCTGTACCGCGTGGACCAGTAAACAAGTAGGCATGGTTGATTTTACCCTGCTTTATTGCACTGGCTAGCGTAGTAGTAATATGTTCCTGCCCGACAATCTCATCAAGAGACTTTGAACGGTACTTACGATACAACGCTTGATGCGCGACTTTTTTCTTTTCTCCCATGGTACTACTTAGTATACAGTTGTTAGTAGCTAGTATCTAGGGTTGTTGTGATTATTCAAGTTTTTAAACAAATTAGAAAATAATCTAAACTTTTTCTAAGAATTAAGAATTAAGAACTATAAAGCGGCTTCTAGGGCGGCCCATTCAACATCGGCGTCGTCTTCTGGAAGCATTACGCTAACCTGGTCACCAATCTGGCCTTTGAAGTACGTTACGCTGGCGAGCAGAATTCTGTATTCTTTGCCGGCAACTTCAACAAAGTAACCACCGTCGTGCTGTAATAATGTACCAATAACCTGCTTACGAGGTACTGGACCAATCTGTTTGTAGATGAAACCGCCGTCATCTGCAATTGTTAGCTTCAAAATATCACCCTGAACTAATTTTGACTTACTAGCGTAGTTAGCAGGTACCGGATATGTTTTTCCGTCTGGACCAAGCATATTCTGGCCGTCAAAAACTCCTTCTATAACCTTACCGGCAACTTCTTCTCGCTGTGATTGTGCCAGTACAGGATCGTCACCAACAAGGCTAGTTAGAAGTTCCCTGGCAGCCGCTAGGTTAGTTTCTGCTTCACTCAATAACGCCTTCAGGCGTTTTACTTGTTTTTCTGGTAATTCACTCATCTGATAAACCCTTATTTTTATTTACTCGCATCCTATCACGCTAACATTACCATGACGTAAATATCATGTCAATAAGTTTTCCACAGGTCGTCGCCAAGGCTATGACCTGCTGGCAGGACGTTGCTGAAAACTATGATTCGTAGACAGGAAGTTTTTGGATGCTACGAGATGCGTGATGGACTATATTGTAACTGAATGATCTGTAGGTAGGTAGCTTGTATTTTTGTAAAAAATATAAACTTAAATTAAACCACCGCTAAATGTATGAGCGGTGGTTTATAAAAACAAATCTGGTTGAAATAGATTGGTATAACTTACGCTAGTTCTACAGTAGCGCCAGCTTCTTCAAGAGCTTTCTTGGCAGCTTCTGCGTCGTCTTTGCTTACTTTTTCTTTAACGGCTTTTGGAACACCGTCAACGATTGCTTTTGCTTCCCCGAGACCAAGGCCAGTAAGTTCTTTAACAGCCTTGATTACAGCTACTTTCTGAGCACCAGCGTCTTTGAGGATAACATCAAATTCGCTCTTTTCGTCTTCACCACCAGCAGCTTCGCCGCCAGCAGCAGGACCAGCAACAGCTACTGCAGCTGCAGCAGGCTCAATGCCGTATTCGTCTTTTAGAATTGTCTTAAGTTCGTTTACTTCCAAAACAGTCAACTTTGTTAGGTCTTCTGCTAGTTTCTTTAAATCAGCCATGTATTTAATCTCCAATTAAAATAATTTGATATTTGATATTTTATATTTGATAGAAATTAACCTCTCAAATATTAGATATCATGTATGCGAGCATAGCTCGCTTATGTGGCTATGCCGCCTTAGCTTCTACACCATCTAGTAATGCGTGCAAGTTGCCAGAAAGGCCACTCATTACATCGTTTAATGGTGAAGAAAGTGTTGCAAGAACCTGAGCGATAAGCTCATTCTTGCTTGGTAGTGTGGCCAATGCCTTCACTTCGTCAGTTACAAGTAGCTTACCTTCTGCAGAAAATGCACCAACAAGCTCAAGAGCTTCGTTAGTTTTTGCAAAATTGGCAAGTGCTTGGGCTGGCGCTACTTCGTCTTCGCTACTAACTGCATACAGAAGTTGTCCTGTTAGACTGCTAGTATCGGCACCTTTAAGGCTTTCGTTTTGTGAAAGTGCAACGCGTACCAAACGGTTTTTTACAACCTTGATGGTGACGCCCTGTTCTCGGGCAGCACGACGAAGTTTCTGAATATCAGCTACGGTAAGGCCGTCGTAGTGAGCAAAAACAGTCATCTTAGCTGAGCCAAGAAGTTCGCTGAGCTCAGAAACGAGAGCCTGCTTTTTATCGCGACTAATCGCCATATGCTTCCTTTCGTGAAATATCTTGATATTATAGTTCAACCAGATTGTTAATGAGCATTTTGTGAGACTAAAAACAAAAAGTCTTTGGTTCTCGCATTGCCAAAGACTGATTCGGATAAAAACAAATTGTTTGTTTCATGTCCTCGGTGTGACTTATAAATGCACACTGTCTTCGGTAATGATCTAAATAATACTACAGTAAATTATTTCCTATGTCAACAGATCACGGGTATTTTACGCAGGCAGTTGCTGTCGCGATGTTTCACGCTGACTTAAAACTACAAATGGTACGAAAGTAACACTTATAGCTGGTTCGGAACCATCATAAGCTAACGGAAAGTTTACTTCAGGATACACTGTGGGCCATTCTACTGAATCAACTAGTTCTTTCACCCCTGACGCTGCATCTGGGTCGGTTATAGCAAGATTTAACATACGTGACTGAGTAAGATATTCAGTGGCTCTGATTAATCTTTGGTAATGATCTGCTGATTCAGGAGTACAATCCTTTGCGATAGAGCGATTGTAGCGAGCAATATCAACAACTGCTCTAGTGATTAGTCCCGCGTAACTTTCAATGACGGAATTAGATAATGGGTCGAATTTTTCAACTAACTGTTTTTCTCGAACACTCGGACGACAAGTGTTTAACCGGTGGTTTGTAGGATCGGTAGTTTTCATATATATGCTCCATAAATTAAATATCGGGTGTTGAAACCCGATATTATTTTGGCTGTGCTTGGCGGAGTTAACTCACGCTTCGGGCTTCAATAGTAATGAAGCACAGCCGCTTAAGGCTGAGTAGAAGCAAGTGCTGCTGTGCTTGAATATTCATAATAATATACAGTACTCTGCCCTAAATCCATTGTCAATAAGCAAAGCGTAGACAATATATATAAAAAATGCTATAATATTGATGATATGGAGTTACCTCGAAAAGATGAACTGAAAAAAGCGGTACGTTATGGTACTCGTACTTTGTGTTACGCGGGTAATCGAGCCCTGGGCGGTGTTACTGATGTTTTGCAGAAAACAGCAGACGTCGGCCATAGCATACAGGGTGAACCAACTTATGATGAAGCAGTCGAAAAAGCGATTGAATCAAGGTTCGACGATCTTACGGGTTGTTACAACAGAAGTAGTTTTATAGAGAGCATTAAAGAGTTTTATGAAAGCGGCGGTACCGATTTAGTTTTAGCTTTTGTGGATCTAGTTGATCTTAAGGATATTAACGATACAAAAGGTTTTAACACTGGAAGCGCGTCTTTAATTGTGCTTGCTTGGGTCATGAATGAGTATTTTTCTGAAGATACTATTGTGGGGCGTGTTGGTGGTGATGAATTTGTTGTTGGTATTGTTCCTGGAGACCATACGGCAGATGAAACGATTAATCGTGCCCTAAAACCGTACGATAAACGTGTATTTAACGAGCATCTTGGTAGGCGTGTAATTGAACACCGTTGCCCTATAGATATTAAAGCTCTACTTTCGCATGAGAGGGACGATGAAGCATTGACAATTCCAACGAACGTCCATTCTGCAATTGCGGAATTAATGAATGCACAGGTATATGATATTGAAGCACGCTATTGTTTCCAGCACGTATATTTTACTGACGAGCCGATGTCTAACCAGATTGATCGATTCATGGGTCAGTCAGGTCTGAAAGCTGCGCGATCAGTTCGTCGCGTAACGTAATTCGAATTTTGCTTACATAGTTTTTACTATATTTGACTAAGTTTGAACTGAGTAGCGCGCTCAGCGGCGAGTCGGGTTAGTTCTGGGTCTTCATCTTTATTAATAAAGATCATTCCACCGGCTACTAATGGGTGTACGTTGGCAATTGCATCGTACATTTGTTTTGCAAGCTTACGGTAACCTGGGTGACCTTGAGGTGCAGTTCTGAGTTCCATGAAGTGATAGGCTTCTCGAGCATTCATCATCAGTTTCCAGCGCATTTTATGACCAAGTAGCGTGGCGTACTGGGCTTCTTTTTCGTAGTCGTTGGCGAGCAAGAAGTTATATAGTTCGGCGCTCAGGTCGAAGCATTGTTCAAACAGATTGTCGAGTCCTGCTTCTGTAACTAGAGTTGGAATTTCGTAACCGTAATGTGGCGTGAGAGACTGCCATTCGAGAGCATCTACCATGCGATGACGCTGCAGATCACGGAATATTCCATAGTCACAGACTAAGTCGAAGTTATAGTGAATTGTTTCAAGCGCCCGGCCAGGTTTGTGGCGACGATTAAGTCGTTCACCAATGTAGGTTTTAAGTGCTAGCTCTTTTTCAAAATATGGCCAGTTATTTACTTCAGACTTTAGCTCGTCAAGACTTAGTGAGCTTTGTTCATAAAGCATATGTGGCAGTGCATCCAGTTCATTCTTTGGCCAATAATCTGTCAATCGGACGGCTTCGTCGCCATTACCTTTAATTGGCTGCAACTTCATATTTTGAGCAAGCTCGGCAAGTTTTGCACGTGTATTGGCGCGATACGCCACCCATGCACCGCCACGATCAGGCTTATCAGCTCGTTCAAGAAAGGTTGGGACTACTTTTCTACCTTCGACTAACAGTTTACTACCAACGGTACGAGATTCAGCTAATTCGTCACTTTGTAGATGCATGATTAAGCTTTCCAAAGCTTGTCCACTTGCAAAGATACCAACTGTTGATTTTGTTGCAACTGGTAAGACGGTTCTAATGGCATCACATGCTTGAGCTCTTGTTGCGGCCTTCCACGCGCCGTCGCGGCTTTGTTCGGGTTCCGAGGAGTTTGTCCGCACGTACTGGGTTAGTTTATGTACAAGCTCAGAGTACATATCAAAAAGGGCGTCCATTTGTTTATTGTAGTGAGTAGTGGCTGATTCATTTAAAGTTTCCGGCGTGTAGTATTTGTACTTACCATGTTCATCTTTCTGGTCGAAAAAAATGTACCGGGTAGATTGTTCCAAATACGATGCTAACCTACCCCATTCAAGTTTCTTGGTTAACAAATTACTTGCACCTTCAATGACAAAGTGGATACCCGTGAGTTGCTGAACGCTGTCATCACCGTAAGCTGTAATTACTCGCCTAAGCAGGTCTTCGTCTTTACCTTGAACCTCGCTAAATTCATCTAAAATCGTGACACGCATATCATCACCTCTACGCGAAAGCCGTGCCATTGCCGCCGCAACCGTGGCATTGCTAATTTTGTCCGTGAATACGTAAACGTCTTCGGTGGTACTGGTCACCGCTTCTTGCAGATAACTCTTACCTTGATTTGTAATTGTAAAACTACCGTTTTCATTCTTACGAATATACGGATTCTTAGCGTCACTGCTCGAGACTTCGGTAGATGATTCTGGGGAGACATTTTTATTGTTTTTGCGTAACTTTTTCAGCATAGGAGTGAGCCTTTCGTAGATTATATTGCTAATAGTAGGAATGCTCATAAGTTCACCGTGCTTAATACATTTTATGTGGGTAAAAGTATCTGGGTAAAGATCACAGAGCTCTCTGTAGGTTCTGTTTGCGCCCTTCAAATGTTCGGGGTCGGCATCGTGAATATCTTTTGCTTGTGAGTCACCGCGTTTTTCGATTAAGCGAATTGCAATTTCAGCCGGAACACTTAAGACAATGTTTAGATCTGGTTTTGGAATTCCTAGCATTTCAAACTCTAACTGATCTAACCATTCGTAATAAGCTAATCGTGTTTGAAGATCTTGAATTTTTTGCCCTTGGTGAGCTTTGTTTGCTCCAATGTAGCGATCGGCAATCACTATGACGCCGTCGTCAAGCCACTGCTGAATTTGTTTGCCGCCGTCATAGCGGTCTAGTGCGTAAAATAAAGACGGAACATATGGTCCCAATTCTTCCGCTGTTCCGTAATCTCCGCTCAGGTATTTTCGCTCAAAATAGCTTGCTTCTTCGTTATAACGAGGAAACTTTATCTCTTTAACTGAAAAACCTTCCGATTTCAATCTTTCGACGAGCAGTTTGTACTGGGTAGATTTACCAGAACCGTCTGAACCTTCAATTACAAAAAATAATCCTTTTTGTGTTTCCATCACAGGCCTCTCGGTTTTTTGCGGGTGTCTTTAAAGGCTCGCGGTAACATTTGTTCGGGTCGCCAACTACTAATAAGGTTCGGCAGATCGTCGCCACTGAAATCTTGGTATTTACCCGAAAGGTTTGAGTACTCCCCTTCGACCTCTCCAGTTTCATGAAACACAATTTGTGCAATTCGCTCGCCTACTGGCAGCACGACGCTGTGGTGTTGATTCATGTTGTATATTTCCATTGTCCAGCGGTTAATGTATCCTGGATCTCCCCATCCTGCATCTAAACAAACGGCAACACCATTACGTCCCCACGTACTGCGGGCTTGCATGGTGCTTGTTCCGGGTGCTTTGATACCAATAAATTCATGGGTGTGAGCTAGAATTCGTTCGCCTGGGCGCATGACGATAATAAGGTGATCTTCAGGTATATTTGCAAAAAGTTTTAGCCCGTTTTCTTCACACCACTGCCGGTGAGTTCTTGCCTGCTGGGCTTCGCCGAAATGGCGATAGACGGCATGTTCGTCGAAGGGGTTATAAATGCTACGGTGCGTGTCGCGGTCGGTGCGGTAATACCATTCACCAAGCGTAACATCTACGCTAATGCCGTTAATGTTTTCTTCAATATACGGGTAAAAGACTATATGTCCGTCGTTAATAGCCTGTTTAATTTGTGTATTACTGTAGACCCCCATAACACCTCCATGTTTCGCGGGCCCACCTCCGCTTTACTAACCCTATAATAGCATTGAATTAGTAAATGATGCTACAAATCAAAAAGACGTTCATGGCGGAACGTCTTTTTGCTATGAATCGTAGTAATTAAACTTCGCTGAGAGCGATGTTTACGCTTGGACCCATCGTTGTGGTCATGGTGACCTTCTGTAAGTAAGTGCCTTTTACGCTTGATGGTTTAGCGTCTGCGATGGCGCGAAGTACTACTTTTGCATTTTCCGCAATTTGTTCAGGCTTGAAGCTGACTTTGCCAACTGCAAGGTGAACGATTGATTGTTTATCAACACGGAACTCTACCTTACCAGCCTTTGCTTCTTTTACTGCATCAGCAACCTTGGCTGTTACGGTACCGCTTTTTGGATTTGGCATAAGGCCTTTTGGACCTAGAACACGTGCGTACTTTCCAAGTTTCGCCATAAGTTGCGGTGTCGCAATAAGAACGTCAAAGTCTAGCTGTTCTTTGTCGAGTAACTGCAAGAACTCGTCCTCACCAACAATATCGGCACCTGCTTTTTTTGCAGCTTCATGCTGATCTGCTGGAGCAAATACAGCAATACGTAGTGTTTTACCAGTACCGTGTGGCAAGGCAACAGTAGCACGGATGTTTTGATCTGCCTGGCGTGGGTCAACACCTAGGTTAATGTGTAGCTCTACGCTAGCATCAAACTTTACAGTGCTGGTTTTCGGCAAGACTTCAGATGCTTCTTTAAGCGTGTACTGCTTTGAACCATCAACAAGTTCGGCAACTTTTTTGTAGCTCTTGCTGCGTCGTTCAAGTTTAGTACGTGCTTTTGGCGCTGGACCCTTTTTTACAGTCACTTCTTCATGTTCGCCAGTATGCTGTTTTTCAATCTTTTCAGATTTTTCTTCAGCTTCTTTAAGGCCTTTTGCGCTGCGCTTGCCGGCTTTGGCTGGAACAACTTTGTCATTCTCTGGCTTGACCAGAGAATCTAGTTCATTTTGTGTGCCTCCGGCACTACTTGTTTTACTGGATTCCCGATCAGAGTCGGGAATGACAGCTCCAGAAATAGCTGTTTCGATTTCAGCAATAGTATTTTTTTCAGAAACCTCTAAATTGAGTTTCTGCGCCTGTTCTAATAATTCTGCTTTCTTTGCCATGATGGCTCCTTCTTGCCCCCGTAGCTTTTTAGCGGTGGAGGGTTTGTGGTTCAAACGGCTTTCGAGGCCTCCCACGTTAATTATTTAATTGCTAACTGTTGCAGACTCAGGTGTACGGTTTATACTTGCTTCGCGCTGGAAAATCTTCATAGCACGTTCAGTAACTTCTGCCCAGTCTTCAGCATCGCGGTTCGCCCATAGACCAGACGTTGCTATACCCAGTATAACTTCTGCTTCGGTAACTGAGCCTTCGGAACCCGGAACGAGTTCATTAATTGCTGCTTGTACATCAGCTGGATCAACTTCGTCTATAGACTGCGATTCAATGTATGAAATTGCAGAAATTCCTTCAGGGATAGTCATGACTAGCCTTCTACCTCTACGCCCATTGAACGGGCTGTACCGGCAATTACTTTTTTTGCAGCGTCAATATCGTTTGCGTTCAGATAGTTCATCTTCTTTTCTGCAATCTCAGTTAACTGCGCGTCGGTAATTTTACCAACTTTTGTTTTGTGAGATTCGCCAGAACCTTTTTGAATTCCTGCAGCTTTTCGAATAAGATCGTCTGCTGGTTCACCAATAACGGTGAAGTCAAAAGTTCGGTCGTCGAAAATTCTCAGGTGAACAATAACGTCTGAGCCCATCATATCTTTAGTCTGGTCGTTAAACGGATTAATGAAATCCATCATGTTAAGACCGTACTGACCAAGAGTTGAACCTACTGGAGGTCCGGCACTGGCTTTACCAGCTGGTATGCGAAGTTTAAGATTCGCGGTAACTTTTTTTGCCATAGAGAAAATCCTTTCAGGATTTTTAATTTACAATTATCATTTTACAATTATCATTGAATGAAGCAATGTTCAATGTTCAATTGTCAAAAGTAAGTGCGTAACGGATGTAATTATACCACACTAGCTATATTTCTGTCTAGGTGTGTTCTAGCATTTCCATTTCAGCATCGTGCATTTTTTTGAATTTACGAAAAGAATTTATGATCATTGTAGTGCCCACAATAAACACATCTTGTCTAGTGATGGGATATAACAAATGAATCTCTGGGTTACTCGCCGATAAAATTAGGATAGTTCCACTCAATAAATTTATAACGCCACTTCTAGTGTGACTATTGGATTGTATCTGTAATTCGGAGATAGATGACTCTCTATTGTCTACAGTATTCGATTCCGTATAATCGTAAGATTTGCGATGATCATCCCAACTAGGAGTAAAGCTGGCGGGACTACTCATGGGTCTAATCAGACTTTTTTGACTTGGAGGGCGTCGAGTTCTACTGGTGTTTCTCGGCCGAACATACTTACGAGTACTTTAAGCTTACCTTTGGCGGCGTCAATTTCGTTGATGGCGCCGTCGAAGCTCTTGAATGGACCATCGATGATATTTACTACTTCACCGATCTTAAAGTCGATCTTGTGTTTTGGATCTTCAGCACCCATTCGTTTAAGAATTTTGCTGATTTCATCATCAGAAACCGGTGAAGGTTCGGTGCCTGAACCTACGAAGCCAGTGACGTTTGGTGTATTGCGAACAATGTACCATACATCTTCACCCATCTTCATTTGTACAAGTACGTAACCCTGGAAGATCTTCTTTTCAACAACTTTTCGTTTGCCGTTCTTAATCTCGATCTGTTTTTCTTTCGGTACAATTACGTCGAAGATCTTATCTGCCATATCTAAGCTTTCAGCGCGCTGCTTAATGCTGTCTGCAACTTTTTCTTCGTATCCACTGTAGGTGTGGATTGCATACCATTGTTTGCTTGAATCGTATCGTTTGCTCATAATAATTCCTTATATCTCTTTCGTTTACTTCATAAATAATTGTCGAGCTAGTTTATCAAACACAAAATCGAGTGCCTGTATGAGCGCTGCGAATGCGAATGAAAAAACAATCACTGTAGCTGTAAGCTTCCAGGCAGTTTTTCTGTCTGGCCATGTTACTTTTTTAAGTTCCTTGAATGAGCTTACAAAGTAGCCACGGAACGGTGATCTAAGAATTGTTCGGCGTAAAAACTTCCACAACTTACTACTGCGTACCGGCTCGGTAGCATTAGCTAAGAATCCACCGATTGGCTTCAAAACAGACTGTTTGAATGAAAACTTGGCTTTCTTTGGCTGTTTTGCTTCTTTTTTGCCCACAATTACTCCTTATTAACAACTAAAAAAGAGCCTATTTGGCTCGCTTAAGTCAAGTATAGCAGAGAGCTTTAAAGCAAGCAAGAGTGATCTATTTGCCGCCATGTCCAGAAACTGCAAGAGACGGAACTGTAATAGTGAAGGTCGTTCCCTTATTGAGCTCGCTTTCTAGTTCAATTTTAGCATTTAAACGGTGTGCAAGCTTGGCTGTAACATACAAACCAAGGCCGGTGCCACTACTTTCTCTGGTTCTGAAATCTTCTGAGCGGAAGAATTTATCAAATACCCTCTTCTGATCTGCCTTACTGAGCCCAATTCCACTGTCGGCAACGGAAAAGACTGCTTCGCCTTTTGCGTTGTTTCGTACGTGCACCAATATAGTACCCTGCTTGGTGTATTTAATAGCGTTGGTGACAAAATTTTGCAATATTTCTTGAAGGTATAACTGAGCACTTTGAATGGCTTTTGTTTCTTCGGCAATACTGATAGTAAGTTTAAGGTTTTTTGCGGATGCTTCCGATTGATAATCTCGAGCGATACTTTCTGCTAGGGCTTTAATATCTACCGTAGAAATTTCTAACGGGACATCTGTGCGTTCAGCTCTTGATAGTGTTGCAAGATCGTTGATCATATTGGCAAGGTACACTACCTGGTCATGTGCTTGATTGAGTGAATTTTTTACCACTTTCGGATCGTGGTGCTTAGCGCTCATATAAATAGCGTTGCTTATATTACCTTCAGCAATTGCAACAGGAGTACGCAGTTCATGACTTACGACACTGATAAATTCATCACGTTCTTCTTCTAAAGATTTTTCTTTGGTAACATCCCTCATTATTATGATGTAGCCACTATCTGAGTCTTCGCCGAAACCTAGTTTTATTGGCGTAGCATTAATATACATACTTATATGATCATTTGGCCCAAATTCGTGAATATAATCACTAGATGTAATACCGGAATCAGATTCTTGAAGTGATTTAAATAGCTTTATTGGTTTATGTTTTGCTGTCTTGAGCCTCAGTACTGAATCAATATTTTTTTTATCAAGCGACTGGTTTGTATCTAAAAGATTAAGCGTAGCGGCGTTATATAGGAGGATCTTTCCTTTGCTGTCCGTGGCAACCACCGCTTCACCCATGTTATTGATGAGTGAAAGTAGCCGTTGACGTTCATAAGTGTTGTTACGTGAAGTTTCCGCAAGCGCAAGTCGCTCTTCATCAGATACGCGTCTATAACGCGTCATCAAAATACTAATAGAAATTACTCCAACGTATTGTACCGCGGAAACAAGCATAACTTCGGCTGTTTCAGGCTGATTTGTTTTATAAAACATTATTGTACCTACAACGGCAAATAGAGCAAAAGTAAGATATATCCATTTTTTACGGAATACCATATCCATACCCACCGCAAGTGCAACCCACAAGAATTCATAAGGCGATCGGTATGGTGCAACAAAAATACAAAAAGCGATCAGGGCAATGTGATAGTAGGTGTATAAAAATATAAGCTGACGCATCGACATGCTATCAAGATGTTTAAGGTGAATACCAAAAATAGCGGCAACGCTTAGGATAATAAATAACCAAATTAGGAATGAACCAGGTTGAAAATATGTCGGGACTAGAATCCAGGTGCTAGCTGCGATTAGCGTCATCAGCCCAACTGGAAACATCAAACCGTAAACAATATTGATACGATCAATAGTACGTTCAAATTTTGAGATTGCGTCACTCATATACTAAGTGAGCATTATGACGTACTTAGCCATGGTCGTAAAGCTTATGTTTGACACAAAATACAAAAACGGCGTTACTCGTTCACGCTGTTAAGGCTAGGGCTGTGTGTTTTAAGTATTTTTTTGCATTCACGGTAGTCGGGAATCATTTTTGAGAGTTCTTCCCAGAATTCTTTTTGGTGATGCGGATTATTCAGATGTGCAAGCTCATGGCAACATACATACTCAATAAGTGAGTCGGGCAATTGCATTAGCCATATATTCAGGTTAATAACACCGGTAGTTGAACAGCTCCCCCACCGTGACTTCATATTTTTTACCGATACAGATGTATAATTATAACCATTTAACGTGGCTAAACTATGCAGTAAGCGAGGCAAGTATGCTTCAGCTTCTTTCTTTACTGCACGGGTAGCTGCTTTTTTAGCCTCAGCTTGCACAGCAGGTTCGCTGACACTTAGTGATTCAGGGTATGCCACAGTTATAGTATTGTTCTGAACACGGCTTCGTATTGTCTCCGCTCTGCTTGGTACGAATTGTAAACTGTGAGACTTACCAATCTGGCTGGAATGCTCAAAAGTTCGGTTTGGTTGTGCTGTAAGATGAGATTTAATCCAGTCTGTGTTTTTTTTAGCAAAAGAAATTCCTAGTGCATATGGAATATATTTTGGAATAACAACCACCGGCTCATTTTCGTGATTGATCTTCATAATAACGCGCTTAGCCTTGGCAGACTTCTTAATTATGATGTCACCAATGCCTTCAATAGTAATAGTGCGCATAGTTTATTGAATAAAACGACGACTTGAAAGTTTTGGCTTCACCACTGGACGACGGGGATCAGCAAGTGGGTTAACAACACCGGTTTCACCGTTGACCAGGCTCTCACTGTACATGCTAGTAATTTTTCTTAGCACTGTTAGGCATTGGCTCCGGAATGCATGCTTACCGCTAATAACAACTGTTTGTTCTTTTTCTACTGGACGATCTAACCTGTCGGCGATACGAGTAAATGTAGACCGGTCTATAGCGAATGAAAACTTGTTATCCAGACTACGCTTGTCGCGTGTTCCTGCTCTGGTAGCCGATGTATCTGCATCAGTCTGGAGCCAAATTGTAAGTGTACGGTAGCCATTACTTGCGGCTAATTCGTACATTGCCTTACGTTGTTTAAGTGTCAGAAAGTCACCATCACAAATTATTGTCTGCTCAGATTTCATTAACTGTACAAGAGAATAGTGCAAAACCCGTTCTATTATTTGAGATTCATCTTTATTGAAGAGCGGTTGTTCGAAAAGCTCAAATCGGTACACTTCTTCACTCAGTCTAGGTATATTGTAGAGTTCAGAAAACTGTCGGCTGAAGTAGGTCTTACCTGCTCCGGGATAGCCCATAGTTATGATTAGTAGCGGCGGTGTTAGCTGTAATTTCTTCATATCCCTCACACGTATAGTAGTGCTACTATAGCACGTTTTTTGTATTCACGCGACAACACAGCTTTTAGTTTTCGTCATTCCCGGCAAGACCCGCCTGTCTGGCTGACAAGACGGGCAGGTCGGGAATCCAGTAAACCATCCAGCAACTACACTAGCTTATGCACCTTGGCAGGTCACTCCATAAGGTGTTACAATATGCCCCTGTAGGCACTACATATATAGGGGTATAGCTCAGTTGGTAGAGCACTGGTCTCCAAAACCAGGTGTCGTAGGTTCAAGTCCTGCTACCCCTGCCAAGCATAAGCGGTATAAAAACAGCTCCCGATGCTGTTTTTTGTTACTATATGAATATGTCATTAATCTACGTAACTGGACCATCGGGCGCAGGTAAATCTACTATCACTCCACTATTGAACGAGAGAGGCTTTGAAGCGCATGACGCCGATGTAGAATTATGCGCTTGGTACAATCGTGAAACTAAGAAGAAGGTTGAATATCCCAAGTTAGCAAAAGATCGTCTGGTAGGTTGGCAAGAATTACATACTTTCCAGATGGACGAAGGGTTAATTAGTGTACTTTACGATCGTGCAAAAGATACTACAATTTTCATTCTTGGAAATTGTGGCAATGAACTTGAGATAGCTGATAAATACTTCGATAAGGTTTTGTGTTTGGAAATCGATGAAGAGACAATGGTCAAAAGATTATTGACTAGAACAACGAACAATTATGGCAAAGATCCTGACCAAATGGCTATAATTAAAAAATGGTATAAGCCTATAATGGAACGCTATAGAAACTACGGTGCAATTATGATTGATGGTACTCAGTCTCTCGATGAAATCGTTGATCAGATTCTGAAGGCAGTTTAAAAGTCCGAAATACGTCCGTAAGCCCCTGTAATCCGACTCATTTCATACGCTCATAGTTGTAAGCCACGATATTTCAAAGAATCTTCGGAGTCTTTTTTGATATGATATTGCAATGAGTAGAACAATACTTCTGATACGTCACGCGAAAGCGATTGGTGGCAGATACGACAGGCATTTATTCCCTGAAGAAGGCGCGCCGTTGAGTGATCAAGGAGTCGAAGATGCAAAAAGCTTAAATGATACGTTGCAGAACTTGAATATTGATTTTCAGCAAACAGTTGCGGTGTCAGAATTGCTAAGAACAAAACAAACAGCAATATATGCCGGGTTCCAGTATGTAAAGCAGTACGATGTATTAAACGAGATAGATTCGGGAATGGCTGAACCTGAACTAGAGGAATTGATTAAAAACAAAGAAGTTCCAAGACAAGCGGTTATTGCTGCAAAAAGATTACTGAAAAATCCACCTGAAGAAGACATCTGGGTTACACACGGAATGCTCATAGCTGGAATAGGGCACGTTTTGAATCTCCCAACCACTGATTTATATATCCCAGATATGGCGTCCATCACAAAGATTGTTATAAACTAAAATTTCTTGAAATATCAACAGTCCTGGGAATCCAAGATAGTTCGAAGTACGTTCGTGAGCAAAGGGTAGTTCAGGCCCCTTCGGAAGTCTTTTGTTATACCTGCTGCTCAATCCCTGCAGAAGTGACTCTACCACCTTGGTTTTGACCCCGATAGGCCACGCCCTCCGATTCAAGTCTGTAGAAAATAGCCTGACTTATGCGCGCACCCATTTGTAGAGTTACAGGATGTTGACCTGCGTTATGTAGACCAAAAATAAGCTCACCTTCATAGCCGGGTGACCCAACGGTCGTTAATAGGTTAAGTCCTGCACGAAACAGTGAAGATCTTGCTCGAAAATCCGCAAGAACGTCCAGTGGTATTTTGACGGTTTCCACTGTCTTTACAAGAAAGTAATCGCCTGGATTAATAACAATCGTATCTTGAGTGTCAGAATCTTCTCTATATGAGAATAATTGTTCCGTTTCAAATCCGCTTCTTAGGCCTTGTCCGGCAGCACCGTCAGCTTCGATGAAAGCATCGCCACCTACGATTTTATGGATTGAGCCTAACCTTAGGTCTACACTAGCTCCTTCTGGGTTATTTAAGTCACGTTCACCAAGATCTTTAACAATTTCAACTACTTCTTTATGCGATATAATCATAAACCTATAATAACTTTTTATGATTCAAATGCACATGCTATTATGGCGACCATCGGTAAAGTTTGTATACAAATTCTGTGGTACGTCAGCTCCTTTAAATTCCACAGCCGTATTTATAACTTTTTCTGATACTATTCCGGATTTTTATGTTCCCTTTTGTACCACTCCTTGGCTTCGTTTTTCAGAGTTTCCATTTTTTCCGCTTTCGTTAAATTGTAAGAATTGTAATCATCTAGGCCAAATTCTTCGCGCAATTTTTCTTTGATCGCAATGTATTCGGCGACTTTTTCTGGATGCGTGCGCAGGTAATCTCGGAAGGCAATATAATGTTCGATAAATTGGTTACCAGTTTGCAGTATATGAACATTATATATTCGATTACCATTACTGTCATTTAGCGTAAAGTACTCTTCCTCCGTACCTACATAATTCCCCCACGATTCATAGCCTAATGATTCGAATTTTGAGCGCATAGATTTAACTTCTTTTAAATCTTTAACCTCTACGCAAACGTCGATAGTAGGTTTGGCAATCATGCCTGGTATTGAGGTACTTCCAAAATGATTGAAACTAATGAGATTATCACCGAATATAGGTGATAGTTCTGTGTTTAGTTTATCGAATTCTAAAGGCCAACTTGGATCATAGGGTACAAGACTGTATGATCTATTCTTTCTAGTGTTTATGTTTGGTTCACTCATGTACCTACTCTACAGCTTCTTATACCTGAAGAAATTAAATATAAGAAGTGGTATAAATGTAACTAAGAACGTTGCGGAGAGGTTTATTAATAGTAATTGTATTCCTGCATAAGTTCCGGTTCGAGCAAGCATTAGGTACCATACGCCAGAGTTGAAGGTGGCGCATGCTAACGAAGCTAAGGTGGTTTCGATCAAAAGATTTTTATGTGTTTTCATACGTTAAATATAACATAGTAAAAACCAGTAGATATTATTTTATGGTCACTGTGATGAGTGTAATGGTGATGATGAATCCGGTGAAGAGGTTTAGCCAGATGAAGCGGCGCCAGACTTTGTTTATGGTTCCTGAAGTTTTGTCGGTGATACTGAGGTACTTGGCTATATTGACTGCGTATACTAATCCAGCTATGCCAACAATTGCACTTGGAATATTCTGTGTCAGTAGAATTGTTGATGCGGTGACGTAAAGCATGAAAGCAAATCTGGTGGTAGTTCGGGCACCAAAGTAAGTAGCAATTGAACTGATATTTGCCTTTCTATCTGGGTTGATATCTTGAACTGCGCCAAGTGCGTGACTGGCGATGCCCCAAAAGAAGAATGCAACAACGTACGGAATGTAAACGGGTTTCCATCCGGTTAATACGAGTGCGAAGAATAATGGTCCTACAAAGTGGATACTACTGGTTACCGAATCAAGAACGGGCCGCTCTTTAAAGCGGAGTTTCGCAATTGAATATGCAACTACAAAGAATAGTAACGCTGTGAAGATCAGACGCGCAGTGCTTTCAATTTGCATCAAAATGTAGATCACAAATGGCACGTTGCAAAGGAGTGCTGCCCACATAATTGTTGGGTGAAAGGCTTTTTGTTCTCGCATACCTTCAATACCGCCCTTGCGAGGGTTTCTGATATCTGATTCATAATCAAATACGTCATTAACGCCGTACATTAGCAGATTGTATGGTATTAAAAAATACAAAGTAGTGAGGGCGAAGAACCAGTTGACTGCCCCACCGGTAACTATATAGCCTGCAGCAAATGGGTAGGCTGTATTAACCCAAGAGACAGGTCTTGATATCCAGAATAGTTTTTTTATACTTTCCACTAGGCTACCTTTTTAGTATCATTATCTGATTTCAGTGAATGCCACAATACGGGTACTAGCAGTGCGGCAACAACAGCATAGAAGAAATCTTCAATAGGCGCTTTTCCAAGGTAAATTCCAGCAATCATATCAACATCATAACCTACTATTTTGAAGTAGATAATGAGTGAATCAAATACCAGTGTTAGAACTAGAAGTACCACAAGACCTAGTAGCCAGGCACGATTTGGTCGCCAAGAACTTAACAAAACTATAAGTAATGTAATTACTAGAAATATCGTGTTGAGTATTAGGTACGTGGCCATAGTTTAGTACCTCCTAAATACAGTAGCAGTGCGCTGTAATTTAATACGAATAGAAATAGAAGTTCCTCTACGGGGAATTCGGGTACAATGCGAATTGGTAAGGTATAGTTGCTTTCTCCGTGAAAAAATATACCTAAAGCTATCCCAAGTAGATCCCAAGCTACAAAAAATATGACACTCAGCACCATAACGTTCATAGCCTTTTTACGGTTATTCCAAAATGCAAGTTGAAACCTTCGGTCGAGTGTTGCAAGGCCGGTTATTGAAACCAACAGAGCGAATATGTAATAGAACTGTTGCATTAGTTTTCACCTTCCTCGGTATCTACTGGAGTAATAGATTCTACACGTCCACCCTTCTTTTCACCCATAATTCGCTTATATACCAGTTCAGCACTAATAAGACACATCGGTAGACCTATGCCTGGTGTAGTACCCGCACCAACGTAATAAAGATTAGAGAGTTTTTTACTGTGGTTAGGAGTTCTGAAGAAAGCACTTTGCTTTAGTATATGTGACGGGCCAAGCATCGAAGATTGCCAAGAAAATAATTTATCTGCAAAATCGTTCGGCCCATAGTAAGACTGACTGATTATGCGTGATTTCAGATCAACACCTGTCATGGTTTTGATCTGGTTTAGGTAGTGGTTTGTAAGTTCATTCTGCTGCTCTTCACTGAGTGAAATGCCAGAAGGAAGCGGCACTAATACAAAAATGTTTTCATCGCCTATTGGCGCTACGCTAGTGTCGGTTTGGCTTGGCTTGCATATGTAGATTGATGCTTTCTTCGGTGGCTTTTTATTTTGGTAGATATCTTCGAAGTTCTGTTTCCACTGCTTCACAAAAAGTAAGTTGTGGTGCTGGAAATCAGCAATCTTACCCTTTATACCTAGGTACATCAAAAGTGCACTTGGGCCGGCTTCTTGCTTCTTCCAGTAAGTTTCTGGGTAGCTTCGATTACTTGGGCTGACTAGTTTGGTTTCTGTATGATGCAGATCAGCGTTGGATATTACAATATCAGCAGAAATGAATTTGCCCGATTTCAGTTCAATACCTATTGCCCGGTCTTTGCTGGTACGTATGCGCTTTGTTTCGCAGTTGTAGTGGTAATGAACGCCGAGCTCGTTGCCTAGTTCTTCTAAACTTGTGATTATGGTATACAGGCCACCTTCCGGGTAAAAGACACCCTCTTCAAAGTCGAGGGCACTCATCAGGCTGTAAAGCGAAGGTGCGTCAAACGGAGATGTTCCAAGAAACACCATGGCGTACTCAAGTATTTGTTGCAGACGTTGATTTTTTACATAACCCGAAACATATGAATGAATAGATTGGCTTGTTCTCCTGAGCAGTGCTCCACTATTTTTAATGATTTCTGGGTGTAGTAGTTCAGATGGTTTTTCAAAATTACTGTATAAAAAATGTCTCAGCGCAAGCTTGTAGGTTTTACTGCTTGAAGCTACATATTTTTTGAGCTGATTCCCCGCACCGGTTTCAAGAGATTCAAATGTTTTAGCATCATTTTCTAAGTTGCTGGTAATGGTAAGTGGTTCATCTTTTTCGAAGAATACTTTGTAGGCAGGCTGTAGGCGCCTGAGTTTTAGCTGTGACTTTGTTGATTCGTCCAACAGATTATAATAATGTTCAAAAACATCAGCCATTAAGTACCAAGACGGCCCAGTATCGAAAGTAAAGCCGTCTTGTTTAAGTAAACCTGCTCGACCGCCCGGTACGCTACTTTTTTCATAAACATGCACTTCGTTTCCAGCTTTGGCTAGCAGATTTGCTACAGATAGACCACCAATTCCTGCGCCGATTATTATGACTTTCTGCGTTTTCATAATACTCCTAGTTTGGCTTTTATGAAGACGGGGGCTAATAGTACAAATTTTCTAATATTACCAACTCTTATTCGGCTATTCTTAATGGTTTTTACGGGAGCGGCGTCTAGTTCTGAGAGTAACTCACTATACAGCCTGAAGCTTGCGTACACTCCTGACTTACCATTTTTAGGCAGTAGTTGTATGGCGGTTTCTGCATCGTTAAATTCTTGTTTAATTTCTTTAATGATTCGCTTTTTGTCCGACGCGTTAAAATTTTTGTACGAGGTTCCAGGAAAGTACAGACGACCGAGTTCGTTAAAATCTGCTGACATATCACGTAAAAAATTTACTTTTTGATAGGCTGAACCAAGTTTTTGAGCGCCTGGTGCGAGCTTTTGATACTGCGCTTCATCACCTTTGGTAAAAACACGCAAACACATCAGACCAATCACCTCAGCCGAACCGTAAATATATGTCTTATATAGTTTGTCATTGTAATTTTCTGGATGTAGATCCATGCGCATACTCTTAAAGAATGATGAAATAATCTCTGGAGGCATATCACAAAAAATAGCTGTTGTTGCATAGGCATGGACTATTGGGTTGGTACTGTACCCATCTGCAATTGCTTCGTAGGTTTCAGCTTCCAGTGCTTGCACTTTTCCTTCAGCATTTGTGCCTCGGTATGTGTCGACAATTTCATCAGCTATACGAGCTAAACTGTAAATTGCATAAATGTGATGGCGGATTTCTTTTGCGAATAATGTACTACTCAGGCTAAACGACGTAGAGTAGATGTTGGTTAGCTGACGAGCGTTTTTGTAAGCTACTTTTGTATAGAGATCCACTAGCGGTCTCTCCTGACAGATTTATTGATTAATGCTTCAAAAAGTTCCCGATACTCTTTACTGAGCTGAAGAAAATCTAGTTCTTTCCTTGCACTTGACTCATACGATGCAATTTTTGCCTCAACCTGTTGTAGTGCACCGGATGAAATAAATAGGTTTCGGACTTGCTGAAATTGTTCAGCAGTGGCTGATTGATTGCCGAATACGGTATTGAATATTTTAGTTTCTTTTTCATCTAATTTTTGTAACAGGCATTCTACAAGATGGGTATATTTACCCTCTTTTATATCGGTTTCGTTGGATTTACCAGTGGTATCTTCATTTCCAAAAACACCAAGTACATCGTCACGTAATTGAAAAGCAATGCCTAGGTCTTCCGCAAAGACTCTCAAAGCTGCGCACGACGCACTGTCGGCATTGGCAAGAGTTGCCCCGATCAGAAGTGGGCCTACGTATGAATAACTTGCAGTTTTATACTTGGCTATTGTTTTGGTGCTGATATCTGCTTTTGGACGGAAGGCGGATTCGGTGTCTAGTAGTTCACCGCCAGCCACATTAAATATTGATTGACTGAATATAGCGTGCACCCGCTGTTTAATAGCTGGGTCAATAGTACTTTCCGCAATCAATTGGTGCGCACCTGAAAGTAGTAGATCTCCTGCAAGCAGTGCGGCACTCAGCGAATAATGTTCTAAGTCTAAACTATCCTTAACGTAGGGCTTATAAAGTTTTTTATAGCGACCTGAAATATTTTCAACACCATATCGTTTGTGATCACGGTCAATAATATCGTCGTGAATCAGTAAACATTGATGTAAAAGTTCCTGGGCGGTTGCTATTGAAATAATACTCTGGACATCACTACCGCCAAATGCCTGATAACACATTATGGTAATTCGTGGACGCATCCGTTTGCCGCCTGAACGTACTAGTCGGTCAAGCTCTTGCCACAATACTGCATAATGCTTATCAACAGCTTCTGCTGCTTTGATATTTTCTGCAAAGAAATGATCAAGCGACTGCGTGATTAATTGTTCTGGGCTTTTTGAAGTTGTACTGATTTTACCCTTCATTCTGATCAAAAGTATACCATTATTTAAGTGTTTATTTAAATATCTTTTTTATAGTATTCTACTGTCGTAAGCCCAATGAAGTAGTGCTTGCCTTTGTCGTGGTCGACACTTTGTGTCACCAGCTATACAGGCCTTTTGAAGCTGTGCTACGTGACGTTTTACATTGCGCCATCTTTTGATTTGCCGCTGATCCTCACCGGGAATTCTTCTGCCGAGATAGTACCTGCAGTACCACTGGAACCAACCCCGTGGATCTTCTTCGTATATCCAACCTTTCCTTTGCCACTCTTGAAGTGGTTGGCTGGCGTCGACCTGAAAAAAGTCCACTTGTGGATTGTGCTCAGTACTAAGTCTTGCGGCTTCAAACCATTCTTCGGGGAATTCGCTGTGTTCATTATGAAAATAATCACCACCAAATACTCCAAGTTCTAGCATTTGCTTTGGAGTGAGGTCTGGTGCGAAGTCTGCATTGAAGTTTAGGCCTGGTAATTCCTGAAGAACATAACGATAGCGCTGCATGCTATCTTCGACATTCACTTCAGAACCTATAGTATAGTCATTCAGTTTCATGTTTTGCCTCGTGAGTATTCTAAAAGTACTGGGTTGTTTTGAATGTACTGTAGCTGATCTTTAGACCACCAACTATATACATCGCCCATATCTTCAATCAGTGCTTCTTGGTACTGCTTCCAATCAACCCACTGGTACGATTCAACTTCATCGGGGTTTGGTGTTATTGCACTCACCGCCCGTGCAACGAATATCGGGCAAAATTCGTGTTCTATAATTCCTCGGTAAGGAGGTGTCTTGTAGACATAACGTGGCACTATGTTTACGATTTCGCTAACTTTCAAACCTAGTTCGAAGTGACATCTGCGCTTAATTGCCTGTTCGAAAGATTCTTCGGGCAGTGGGTGTCCGCAACATGAATTAGTCCATACACCGCCCCAAACCTTTTTACTGTTTGCACGCTGTGTTAACAAGAATCTGCCGGCATCATCAAATATATACACTGAAAATGCTAGATGTAGTGGAGTATTGGCATGGTGTGTAGGTAGTTTTGGTGCGGTACCAATTGGTTTTCCGTCGTCGTCGACTAGTACAATAAGTTCTTCTTTCACTATTCTTATTATAGAGAGATGCTGGGTGCTGTAAAGCAGTTAGAAACCGAGGTGTAACTAAAAAAGCGCCCGGAGGCGCCTTTTACTAGCATTACTAGTGCTTCTTTGGTTTAACTTCGTTGCGACCAAGATTCTTCTTAGTTTCAGTTTGAGTTGAAACCTTGCGAGTTGTTGGACAGAACTTCTGGAGTGCAAGTTTGTCAGGAGTGTTCTGCTCATTTTTACGTGAGTAGTAATGACGCTGACTGCAATCTTCGCAGATGAGTCCAATAATCTTTCGTTTAGTATTCTTCTTTGCCATAGGTTCCAATTCTACCAGATCAAAACATAATTATCAACAGTTATAATTCTGCAGTTGCTTCTATGTCGTCTCTCGCTAAGTTTGCAAGTAATATAGTCGCAGCACTAAAACCGCCTACAATAGCGGCCCCAGATAGTCTGTCGGGAATAATATTCTGATTAACAGATCGTTCTGCCGCTTCAGAAAGGCTAAAAAAGATTGCCGTGCAACCAGTTGTTAGTGCCCCAACGGCTTTAATGGTGGTATCTAGTCCACTACGAACACGTTCGCTTGTGAATGTTGAACGGGAGTTAAACGATGTCATTATTTAATTATAACACAAATATAAGAATTATACAAGTATATATTTACGGTGTAATGGTATGTAACAAATTATGGAGCGTATCTACGATAACGCTAGAACCCATTTTACCAAAAGCCAACAGATAAGAACAGATGTGAAGTGGAAAAAAGAGGACAACTTGCGAAACCAGCCCCGCCGTTTGCCAGCCAAAGGCTGACCCGCCCCGCCAGCCCTGACTTTTACCATTTTTTGATATTTCCCCCCCGCCGAATTTCTTTTTTTCAGTTGCGAAAAAGTCAGGTCTGTCGGGTCGGCTGCCCGAAAGGGTAGAACGGCGTGGCTTCGCCGGTGGTAGAGTGAAGGCTTAACTAGCTTTCACGATATCTTTTATTGAGGTGTTGGGCAGGCTTGCGAAAATACTGCTTTCAACCAATAGTTTTGAGCCGCGTATACCGCTACCGATAATAACTTTATCGTGTTTGACGACTTCACTATCTACCAGTATTTGCCAATCGTCTGGCAAACCGAGCGGTGTAATGCCACCATATTCCATTTGAGTTAGCATTGTTGCGGTGTCCATAGGCGCAAAAGATATTTTGCGTGCGTCTGCTTCTCGCCTGACTATTCCGTTTACATCTGCTCGTGTTGTCGCAAGGACGATACACGCCAAGTACCACGTTTTGTCCGCTCGTTTGGCTTCCAGCACAACGCAGTTAGCAGATACATCAAGACCGATATCATACGTTTCGCAAAATGCGGCGGTGTCCGCCAAACTGCTGTCAATTTCAGAAACAAATACTTTTGTCTGTAAGTTATTTTTGCGAGTTGCCTCAAGTGTTGGCTCTGCCAACAACTCTGGTGCGGTTTCGGTGTCTACAAAATCAAGTTTGCCAAACTTCATATTACGTTTCCAGTGCCTGCTTTATATCTGCAAGAAACTCGTCAACTTTGTTCTCTGGCGTAGCCCACGAACACACAAACCGCACTTTTGTCTTATTGTCGCCGACCTTTTCCCAGTTGTAAAAGCCGTAGTCCTGACGTAGTTTTTCAATAACAGCGTTATCAAGTATTGGGAATAGCTGGTTTGTATCTGCGGTTGTGTCAAATTCAATACCAAGTTCTTTAAGCCCGTTGTACAGCTTTGCCGCCATTTCGTTTGCGTGGTTTGCGAGCGTAAGCCATAGATTGTCGTCATCGAAGAAGCGTGCAAACTGCTGCCCTAAAAACCGTCCTTTTGACATCATACCGTTATGCTGTTTGATAATGTTGCGAAAATACGGCTTGAAAGTATCATTTTGTATAACTATCGCTTCGCCAAACATACCGCCGTTTTTCGTGCCGCCAATATAAAACATATCAAGCCCTAAATTGCCGACATCTTGAGTGGTCAAGTGGGCTGTCTTGCTGGCAATCGCCATAGCTAAACGTGCGCCGTCGAGATAGGTGTAAAGTTGTTTTGATTTTGCGTGAGCAATAATCTTTACAAGTTCGTCTTTAGTATAAACCGTACCAAGTTCAGTTACTTGCGTGAGATACACTACGCGCGGTACAACAGTATGCTCGTCCTCGTAGCGTAGTAATGCCTGGTCAATAAGCTCGGTGGTAAGTTTGCCGTCTGGTGTATCAATCCAGATTATCTTATGTCCAGCTGCTTCCAATGCGCCCGCTTCGTGCGTGTTGATGTGTCCTGACGCTGGTGCAATGACACCCTCATAAGACTGCAGCATAGCTTTCAGACCAATCACATTACTAGCGGTGCCAGTCGGCAGAAAATGAATATCGGCGTTTGGCGCACCAAACGCTTGTTTTATTCTTTCTGCTGCCAGCTTGGAGTATTCATCTCTGCCGTAAGTGAGTTGTTGGTCAAGGTTGTGTTCCGTTATGTATTTTAGGATTTCTGGGTGCACACCTTCAGAATAATCATCATAAAAGCTGTATTTCATATCTACTATTTTAACAGATTACCACCGGCGAAGCCACGCCGTTCTACCCTTTCGGGCAGCCGACCCGACAGACCTGACTTTTTCGCAACTGAAAAAAAGAAATTCGGCGGGGGGGAAATATCAAAAAATGGTAAAAGTCAGGGCTGGCGGGGCGGGTCAGCCTTTGGCTGGCAAACGGCGGGGCTGGTTTCGCAAGTTGTCCTCTTTTTTCCACTTCACATCTGTTCTTATCTGTTGGCTTTTGGTAAAATGGGTTCTAGCGTTATCGTAGATACGCTCCA
>OEIV010000358.1_pt1 | contig 26463 bp, 23 predicted proteins | sample 1539231 | NCBI WGS metagenome assembly OEIV01 (sample SAMN03794762, study PRJEB22550) | activated sludge metagenome | feature: wastewater treatment plant; material: activated sludge; isolation source: Wastewater treatment plant of a petroleum refinery complex | place: Argentina: Buenos Aires ... | reverse complement strand
AAAAAACTTCCTGATGCAAAAAGATTAGAGATAGAAGCAGACATTAATAAAGTGTATGAATATCAACCAGAACTTGCAATGATCGATTCAAGAGTTGGAAAAACAAATCTGCATGTTCCCAATGATGTAATTGTTGATGCATCTATGCCGAATGTTGTTCGTGATGGCGGCAAAATGTGGAATAAAAAAGATGAACTTCAGGATTGTATTGCAATGATTCCAGATCGCTGCTATGCAACTATTTACCAGGAAATTATTCAGGATGCAAAATTAAACGGGCAATTTGATCCTGCAACAATGGGCGCTGTTTCTAACGTTGGTTTGATGGCACAAAAAGCTGAAGAGTACGGTTCCCACGATAAAACTTTTGAAGCAAAAGGTAATGGTGTTATTCGTGTTGTAAATTCTGAAGGAAAAACATTACTTGAGCAGCAGGTTGAAACCGGTGATATTTTTAGAATGTGCCAGGCTAAAGATGAACCAATTAAAGATTGGGTAAAGCTAGCTGTAAACAGAGCAAAAGCATCTTCAACTCCGGCTGTTTTCTGGCTTGATGAAAACAGGGCACACGACAGAGAAATTATCGCAAAAGTAAAAAAATATTTACCTGAGCATAATACAACCGGATTAGAAATTAAAATTCTAAAACCTGTTGATGCAATGAAATTTACTTTGCAGCGAGTTAGAAAAGGATTGGATACAATTTCTGTAACGGGAAACGTACTTCGTGATTATCTTACGGACTTATTCCCGATACTTGAATTAGGCACAAGTGCAAGAATGCTTTCAATCGTTCCTTTACTAAATGGCGGCGGATTATTTGAAACCGGCGCAGGAGGTTCAGCTCCAAAACATGTTCAACAATTATTAAAAGAAAATCATTTAAGATGGGATTCGCTCGGTGAGTATTGTGCTCTTGTTCCTTCTTTAGAAATGATTGCAGATAAAACCGGTAACGCAAAAGCAGCACTCTTAGCTGAAACACTTGATTCAGCAATTGGAAAGTATTTAGAAAACTCTCGTTATCCTTCACGTAAAGCCGGTGAAATTGATAACAGAGGAAGTTCATTCTATTTAGCATTTTATTGGGCACAAGCTTTATCTGAGCAAAGTAAAGATGCGGAATTAAAAGCACGGTTTACAAAAATGTTTCAGGAGCTAAAATCAAACGAAGAAAAAATTGTTAGTGAATTACTTTCCGTTCAAGGTAAACCTGCCGATGTTGGCGGTTATTATTTGCCTGATGAAAAGAAAGCAAACGAAGTAATGCGACCAAGCGCAACGCTAAATAAAATAGTTGATGAAATTTAGTTAACAGTTATTTTATATACCCATTATTAAGGCTCAGATAACTGAGCCTTTTTTTATAATCAATTGTTGATTGATTTAGTCTTTAGAATACCTTAAGTAGCAAGTAAAGATTTAATATGTTTAAACCGAATAATTTTCTCAAAAGATTAAAATGAATAATAAAATAAACGACGATATATTCAGTGTATTTCCAATATTGGAAACTGAAAGGTTACTGTTAACAGAGTTTGAAAAAAGTGATGCAGAAGAACTATTTAAAATACGCTCAGACGAAAGAGTTTTGAAATTCCTTGATAGAGATAGTCATAAATCTGTTGAAGAATCGGAATTAATGATTGAGGGCATGATTAAGTCATATAAGAGCAAAGAAGGAATCAACTGGATAATCAGAGAAACAAATTCGCCTGATGTAGTTGGTTATATCGGATATTGGAGAATTATAAGAAATAATGTAAGAGCAGAAATCGGATATGCTATGAAACCTGAATACTGGGGTAAAGGCTATATGCAGGAAGCACTAACTAAAGTAATTGATTTCGGGTTTAATGAATTTTGCCTGCACAGCATTGAGGCTAATGTTAATCCTGATAATGCAAGCTCTATAAAACTATTAGAAAAATGCGGATTCAAAAGAGAAGCTTACTTCAAAGAAGATTATTTTTATAATGGAGAATTTTTAGACAGTGCCATTTATAGTCTGTTGGAACCAAATCGTTAAGACTTTAAGACAACAGAACTAATTCATTAATTTTTACAATTTGATAAAACCTTTTTATTGCGATATGTTGCAATAAAATATTTTAATAAATTTAAAATAGAATTACAATATGCGTCCATATATCCTTGCTGAAAGTAACTGGAAAGATATTAAGAATCGATCTATTGATCTTGCCATCCTACCCTGGGGTGCTACCGAAGCTCATAATTATCATTTGCCTTATTCTTCAGATGTAATTGAATCTGAAAATATTTCAATCTTTGCTGCTGAACAGGCTTTTAATAAAGGTGCAAAAATTATAGTCCTTCCTGCAATACCTTATGGTGTTAATACAGGACAGGCTGATATAAAACTTGATATGAATATAAACCCAAGTACACAGACTGCGATATTAAATGATTTAGTTGAAGTACTCAACCGTCAGAGTATTTATAAGCTTCTGATTGTTAATGGGCATGGCGGGAATGAATTTAAACCAATACTTAGGGAACTTGGATTAAAATATCCAAGAATGTTTTTAAGTTATTGTAATTGGTTTAATGCACTACCCAAAGAAAATTATTTTGAACATAACGGAGATCATGCTGATGAAATGGAAACAAGTTTGCTGTTATACCTTGCCCCTCATCTTGTTCTGCCATTAAATGAAGCAGGTAACGGTTATGCAAAGAGAATAAAAATTAAAGGAATGAAAGAAGGCTGGGCCTGGACAGAAAGAAAATGGTCTAAAGTTACTTCTGATACAGGTATTGGGAATCCCACAAAAGCTACAAAAGAAAAGGGGCAAAAATATTTTAACGATGTAGTTGATAAAGTTGCACAACTTATTATCGATATTACAAATGCAGATACAAATAATCTGTATGAATAATAATTCAAGCTTATTTAATAAAATCTGATGAACGGTAGAGATTAGTTTTTTTTATGAACTTTTTGACATTAGATTTGAAATTATCAAACAAAGGAGAATAAATGCTTAGTGTTAGAAAGTTTGGGGAAGATGTTAAAGGATATAATATACCTGTATTAAACGAAAGAGAAATAAGAGCTGCAGCAGGTATGTTGTTTGTCCTTATGTTTGTTGCGATTATGAGCGCAATTATGCAAGCAGATTTTACATTGTTAAAATATGCTGTATTAATATTTTTAGTTGATATGCTGATTCGAGTTTTAGTTAATCCCAAATACTCGCCACTTTTAATACTCGGAAGGTTTGTTGTAAGAAACCAGGTTCCGGAATATGTTGGTGCTATACAGAAAAAATTCGCATGGGTTATTGGTATTATTTTAGCATTATCTATGTTCATACTTATAGTTATGCTTAACACTTTTAGCTTTATTACAGGTCTTATTTGTATGATATGCTTAATCTTTTTATTCTTTGAATCTGCATTTGGTATTTGTCTTGGCTGCAAAACATATTACTGGATATACAAAGAAAAAGCACAATATTGTCCTGGTGAAGTTTGTGAAATAAAAGACAGACACGAAATACAAAAGACAAATTCTGCTCAATGGATAATTGTTTTAGCATTTATAGGTTATATAGTTGCAATGGTATTTTTGTTCAATGAAAAATTTAAAGTTGCACCACGCGAACTATTTTCAGGAAAAAGTATTCAAGAAATGCAGCAAGAACAATAATATTTTTTAATTATTGATTATTAAGTCCATGCTTTATTAATAAGTTTCTTTGTCTTAAACTTGTTAATGATGTAATTAAATTTATCAATTATTAATTGAGATTAAAATTACAATCATCTAAGTTTCAACTACCGATTTAATATTTATTTGCTCTTTAATTTTTTATAGAGGGTTTAATTTAAAACAATTAAACAATGAGAATCTTATGTCTGATTCAAATACTAGAGTTTGTCCTGTTGAACTTTCAGGTTCTTTGGATAGTAAACTTAGAAGATTGTTACAAAATCCGGATAAAATATTAGCGCCATATTTAAAACCAGGAATAAAGGTGCTTGACGTAGGATGCGGTCCTGGGTTTTTCTCTATTGAAATTGCAAAGATGATTGGAGATAATGGAAAAGTTTATTCTGTTGATCTTCAAGAAGGAATGTTGAATCTAATAAGAAAGAAAATTGCAGATACAGAATTAGAATCTAGAATCCATCTTATAAAAAGTGAAGTTAATGGTTTTAATGTTCCTGAAAAAGTAGATTTTATTTTAGCATTTTATATGGTTCACGAGGTACCTGATAAAGATAATTTATTTAAGCTGCTAAAAAATACACTTATTGAAAATGGCCGTTTTCTTATTGTTGAACCAAAATTATTTCACGTTTCAAAAAAGGAATTTGAATTAACATTAAGGAAAGCAGAGCGAGCTGGATTTAAAATAACTAATGGACCCAAATTGGGATTCAGTCATTCAGCGATTTTATATTGACCTCACTTTACGCTATCCTTAGTAATGAGAGGGGATTAATGTATGCGGTTGTTTGACTTAAACTTTTTATGCTTTAAGTTGCTAATGCATTGTTGGTAACGCTTTACTATCCGATAATCCGATCTCTTGTGGTACAATTAAATTTATTATTTCATTCATAATTAAATCAAAGAAATTATGTTAATAAAAATTGCGCTAAATGGAGCCAGACCTAAATCACAGAATAATTTTATTCCGCAATCATTATTTGAAATTGAAAATGAAGTAAAATTACTATATGAAAATGGCAACAAGGTTTTTCATATACATTGTTATGATGAAAACGGGAATGAAAGTCTTAACCCAAAAGATGTGGATGCCCTTGTGACCTTAGTTAAAAGTATTTCTCCCGAGATACAAATCGGTATTAGTTCAGGAGATTGGATTGAACCCGATTTGGAAAAAAGAATGAGATATATACAAGATTGGAAATTTGTACCCGATTTTATTTCTGTAAATATGATTGAGGATGATGCAATTAAGATATCAAAACTACTAATTTCTGAAGGTGTTAAAATTGAAGCAGGACTAAATGAAAAAAAAGCCGCTGAAATATTTGTTGAAAGTGATTTGATTGATGATTGCTTTAGAGCTTTAATTGAACCGGAGCCTGAAGACTTTTCTCTCGCACTTGTAACAATCAATGAGATTGAAGATGTTTTAAACAAAGCCGGAATTAGAATACCACGTTTATTACACGGTTTTAATTCTGCTGCCTGGGATGTTTTGAGAGAAGCCAAAAGAAGAGGATATGATAGTAGGATTGGGATGGAAGATGCTATCCATCTTGAAAATGGTGTTATGGTAAAAAGCAATCTGGATTTAATTCAATATGCCAACAAAATTTTAACAAGTCTTTAGCTGATGTTATTTTAACACAAAAGTATATTAATTGAAGTTGTCGTTTGGCTTAAATTTCTTATTAATTTAGTTAACAGTTTAACTCAATCTTTTCGCCCCTAAAAACCGCAGTAAACTTGGTCAAGTATTTTTACTTATATCAGCTTCCTAAAAGCAGTTATATTACAGATAACAATTAGAATAAAAGTACAGAAAAATGATTGAACAAATAAAAAGCAATTTAGAGAATCCAAACCAACTGGAAAAATTATATCGTGATAATAAAGCGGATTTCAAAAAAGAGTTTAATACTTTGTATCCTGATATAAAGGAAAATACAACTGCTCAAGTCTGGAATGAAAGATTAAACTTTGAAAGTGATGAACTATCGTGGGGAACAAAAAATGAATTGGTATTTGTTATCATCGCTTCATTAATTGCGGGATTTATTGCGAAGCTGCCACAGTTTTTTGGTTTTGATGAAGAATTCTTTTATCCAAGAAATATAGCTTTAGTTGTTTTCCCATTATTAGTAGCATACTTTGGCTGGAAACAAAACATACCTGCAAAAAAAATCGTTATTGCTTCCATTGCAATTTTAGTTTCAGCACTGTTTATAAACTTACTTCCCAACAACATTCAAAGCGATACATTGATACTGGCTTGTATTCATCTGCCATTATTTTTATGGGCAGTACTTGGTTTTACATACCTAGGTAAAGATATTAAAAATAATCAGAGGCGATTGGATTTTCTTAGATATAATGGAGATCTTGTTGTGATGACCACGATAATACTTATTGCCGGTGGTTTGTTCACAATGCTAACGATAAATCTTTTCAGGCTTATAGATATACCAATAGAAGAATTTTACTTTAAAAATATTGGCATCTGGGGTCTTGCAGCTGCACCAATTGTCGGGACCTTCCTTGTTCAGGCAAATCCGCAATTGGTGAATAAAGTATCACCAGTAATTGCAAAAATATTTACTCCATTAGTTTTGGTTACGCTTGTAATTTACCTAATCGCAGTAATCTATACTGGTAAAGATCCATACAACGATAGAGAGTTTCTTTTAATATTTAATATGCTGCTAATTGGTGTAATGGCAATAATATTTTTCTCAATTGCTGAAAGCTCTAAAAATTGGAGAAGTAATATTATTACAATAATGTTGTTCGCACTTTCCATAGTAACAATAATTGTAAACGGAATAGCGCTCTCAGCAATTATTTTCAGAATTTCGGAGTGGGGAATTACACCAAATAGACTTGCAGTTTTAGGCAGTAATGTTCTTATTCTGGCAAATTTGCTTCTTATGTCTTATAGGATATTCAGAACAATTAAAGACAAAGATGAAATTGAAAATGTGGGAAACAGCATTGCTTACTTTTTGCCTGTTTACAGTTTATGGACAATTGTAGTGACTTTTGTACTGCCAATACTTTTTAACTTTAAATAACAGAGTTAATAATTTGAACTTATACCTAAAGTAAATATTATTTTAGAAGTATCATTTTTTTAGTTTCAACATAAGCACCGGTTTGCATTTTATAAAAATATATTCCGCTTGAGAAGTTTGAAGCATTAAAAGTTACTTGATAATTACCCGCAGGTTTTTCTTCGTTAACTAAAAGTGCAATTTCATTTCCAAGAATATCATAAACTTTAAGCTGCACTAATTGCCGGCTCCTTATCGAATACTTAATACTTGTGCTTGGGTTAAAAGGATTAGGATAGTTCTGAAATAGTTTATATGAGTTACTCATTAATGGCTCGTCAACAGACGATATTAAACTGCTATCATAACAAATTGCAATTGCATAACCAGAGCCATGGTTTCCGTTAAACAAAAGTGTTTTAATCATTGTATCAATAGGGGAACAATAAAATCCCATCTGCTGTGTCCAAAATAATCTTTTATCAAATGGATTGATGACGATGGATAAAGAGCTGACATCAGTTATAACTGTATCTATATCTGATCCATCTAAATTTGCTTGCATTATCCAGTGAGCAAAAAGTCCCGAATCAGTCCAATAAATTTTATCCGATATAACATCAATGTCCCTGGGAGCACTTAAATAAAACATACTATTGCTTATTATAAGCTCCTTGTTAGTTCCATTTTTATTCATTCGCATAATTCTGTCATAACCGCCGTTATTCGATTCAGCCCAGTATATTTTTCCGTGTTCATTGTCCAAAGCAATTCCGTGGATATCTATATACGTATAAGAACTATAGTAAAGTGTATCCACGCCTGAGTTCTGAATATCCATATCGGCAGAAACAATCATTTCATAACCCCATGTACTAGAAGCCCAATAAATTCGCCTGTTAAACAAATCTAATTCCATATCATTAACACCAACAACATTATTAACAACTTCAGTAAGCCCGGTTCCATCAACATTTACTCTATATAAAATATGAACCGTATCACCGACTGCAAAATATATTTGTTTGGGATTTGAAACGGAGTCTAGTGCAATAGCACGAGTTGATTTTAAATCTGATACAATATCAAATATACCTGTACCGTCACAATTTGCAGATTGAATGTAAGATTTCATTCCAGTATCACATACCCAAAATATCTTTGGCAGTTTTTGTGCGGCGCAGATAGACGCAATAATGATTATTAAAAAGATTACTAGAACAAACCTAAAAGTTTTCATAAAACCTCCGGTAATAAAAAGCAAATAGTTTAATTAATATTAAACTTCAGGAGAGTAATCAGCGGGCAAACTTGGGTATGTAACTGTAACAATACTCTACATTTTTGCTCTCCTGTAGTAGAGATAAAATTACTAAGCATAAATTTGCATTAATTTTTTACAATGTCAAAAACTATCGGTTTGCAGTTGGCAAGTAATAATAGATGTGAAGTATATTTCTTAAAGATCTGAGTGTACAGAAAACGATATTAATAAAATAAAAAATTGACAGTCGGATTCTATACATCTAGCCCCCGCTATTATACGATATTATATTATTTGTGCTTTAGATGCTTCAAGATAATCTACTTTATAAGCTTCAATAAATTCATCAACACCTTCGGGCGATAAAAAATTTAATAATTCAATTATAGAATTATCAACGCTGTAATTTTCATCCCATATAATGCCGGCAGATTCAAATTTGCTAACTGCATAATCTGCAAGATGCAATATTGCTGTAAGAAAATTATTTTCTTTAGAGTTGCCAGGTCGATGATGATATTGTAATGCATCAGAAAGAACAGAAGGAAGTTGCCATTTATCAGTTAGAAACTCGCCAATTTCCTGGTGAGATAATCCCAAAACTTTATACTCGGATTCTAAAAATGTAGTTTTATTCTGTGCAGAGTAACCTGCAATTTGAAGAAATTCATTGGATAGATACTCATGTATAATTAGTATTCCCATATCATGCAGCATACCAGCAGTAAAACCATCGCCCTCAAAGTTAAATCCCAGATCCTTTGCCATTCTTTGCGTGAGTATTCCAACAATCATAGAATGGTTTAAAAATTTATCGGGATTAAAATATTTATCCGATTTCATTTTCATGGTTGCAGCCATCCGGATTGAGGTAACGATTGATTTTATCTCCCGCATTCCAAGCATTATAACAGCCGTACTTATGTTGGTAACGTTTCTCCTTAATCCGTAAAGAGGGGAATTTGCAACTGACAGAACCTTCAATGTTAATGATGGATCCTTTTCAATTAATGTTGTTACCTTTTTTGCAGATATAGTTTGCGAATTAAATAATTGTGAAATTTCCTGAAGCACTCTTGGTATAGGAGGAAGGGTAGTAACTGTTTGCAGTTGCTTTAAAATATCTTCCGCTTTGTATAAACTATTAGTTTGTTGATCATCCATAAAAAAATATTCCACAGAAAATTATTTTAATAATTATTCCCTACCAAAAAATAGTCAAATCAAAAATTCATATCAACGGAAAGGTTACTATGAATCAAATATTTGCACTTTAATTTGATAAATAGACAATTAGGCTTTGGGTAAGTTTAAGTATTTACGTAATCTTTCGCTGCACAATTGTCTATAATCCTTACTGAACTAGAAAGAATGAGAAAGTGTTAACAGTGAATTTAATGACTCGAGGAAAATAGCTTTCGAAAAAAATAATAAAAGTACGCAAAAGCTTAAAAAGTCACGCGCAAGTGAGCTTTTTAATTGGGTACAAATTTTTGACTAAAAAATATTTTTAAAAATTTTGTCCCTTTCCATACTTTCACTTCACTAATAATTATCTAATCCAAAATTAAAAATAAAAAAGGAAAGCTATGGACTTTAAAAGAATTCTTTTATCCGTTTTTCTGTTTTCAACTTCGGTCTTATTTATATCTTGCTCTGAAGATGAAACTACCGCACCACCCACAAGCACCGCTTTAACGGCAAATTTTAGTGATATAAAAGCTAAAGTATTTGTTAATTGTACTGGTGCACAGTGTCATTCCTCAGCAGGCAACGCTGGCGGACTTGTATTAGAATCAAATGTTGCATTTAATAATTTGGTTGGTGTGCAAAGTGCGCTATTTCCGCAATTTAAAAGAGTTGAGGCTGGTAGCAGCACAAACAGTATTCTAATAAAAATTTTACGGGGTGAAGTATCACCGCAAATGCCATTTAACGGAACACCTTTACCAGCAGCCGCAATTGATAGTATTGCTAGGTGGATTGATAATGGTGCTTTGAATAATTAGGAAGATAGCAGTAAAATTTTAGAATTTAGTCCTGGGAAATCAGGACTTTTTTATTTAATAATAGAATACCCTTCATTTCAAATAAATCACAAATTAGTTCTTCTATTTAAATTTGAGTGTCACTCCTTATATCAGTAATTTTAACCATTATTATTCAACTCATATTTAAAGCTGATGGACGAATTTAAAGACGATTATCAAAAAGAAGAACAACCTGTTGAAATTCTAACTATTGTTAAAGAACATGATCCGGACTACGATCCAGATAATGATTTGGAATTTCAAGTTTCACCGGTTGCTGCAGCATTTATTGGCTTGGCAGGTGCATTTTTTCTTTACCAGATAGTTGGATCAATACTTACCGTTTTAATTTTAGGAATGGATCTTGAATCTGTTCCGGTTAATAGCCTCCGTTTGATGACGATGGCAGGACAAATACTTTTTATAATGCTGCCCGCATTGCTATTTGCAAAATGGATTTACTCTGATGTTGGAAAAATTATCCGAATACGAAAACCCAATCTTAAAGAATTGGGATTGTTTACAATTGGAATTGTTGTTCTCACTCCGCTCTTACAAAGTTATTTATATATTCAGAATTATTATTTAGAAGCTTTTGCAAAAAGCTCATCATTTATAAATTCTGCAAAAAGCTTTTTTGATTCTTTGAATGAAATGGTTGAAAAAACTTATAGTAATCTTCTCTCAGCATCCAACATATTTGAACTTTCACTTGTTGTGGTTGTAGTTGCAGTTGTACCTGCTCTATCCGAAGAAACTATGTTTCGTGGTTTTATCCAGCGCAGTTTTGAATTAAAGTATAAAAAATATGCTGGTCTAATAATTACTGCTATATTTTTTAGTCTTTACCACTTTAATCCATACGGATTTATTCCATTATTTGTTCTTGGGGCTTTCTTTGGATTTGCAGCATTCAAAAGTAAAACATTGCTAATACCAATGTTCTTACATTTTCTCAATAATTTTTCAGCAGTTTCTCTTTATCATATTATTGGCGATGATGAATTAATTAAATCCGACGGATCCGTAAATTCTGATGAACTTTCTTCTTATGTTATGATGTTCTTTGCTTTAATTCTTTTATTTATAGGTTTGATAATCGTGATAAATAAGTATTACTCTTCAAAACAATTATTAAAGGAGGAATGATTATGCCCTACTGTCCAAATTGTATTTACGAGTATGTTGATGGTGTTAAAGTATGTCCGGATTGTGGTGCTACATTAGTTGATAAGCTAATAGATCACGATTGGGTTATAGTTTATACATCAGATCAACTGTATGATGTGCAGATGATGAAGGATGCGCTTGAAAGTGCAGAGATTCAAGCTACAATCTTATCGCAAAAAGACAGCAGCTTTCCTGCAACGGGAGATCTTGCAGTTATAAAACTTCTTGTTAAAAGCGAGGATGCTGATTCTGCATTAAACTTTATTAAGGAATTGGAAAATACTAAGCCTGAAGAAGAGGACTAATGGCTTTGGGAAATACAGCAATTAGAATTTTGGTTTCTGTTTTTGCTATTCCGGCACTGGTTTTACTCTCATACTTTGGCGGAGTATATTTTTTAAGCTTTGTATTAATCATTGCCGGAATTTCATTCTATGAATATTCTGTTATGGCAAAATTAAAGGGAGCAAATGTTAATGTTAATTTTGGTTTATTTGCTATAATCTTTTTGATTTTAAATCAATATAGATTTTTCTTTGGTCAGTATAATTTTCTAATAGGCTTTTTTGTAATTCTCCTTCTTTTTGAATTGTTCAGAAATAATGGATCTGCAATACAAAATCTTGGTGCAACTTTACTAGGTGTTTTTTATATGGGAATTTTCGGAAGCACATTAATTGGTATTAGAGAATTCTACCCAAACATAAATGGAATGTATTATCAAGGTGGATATTTAATAATTTCAATTTTTGCTACGATTTGGATCTGTGATTCAGCTGCATTCTTTGGCGGAACAGCGCTTGGCAAACACAAATTATTTCCGCGCGTAAGTCCAAAAAAAAGCTGGGAAGGTGCAATTTTTGGATTTGTATTTGCAATCCTTGCAATGATATTAGCAAAGAATATTTTACTTGATTTTTTATCAATTAAAGATGCAATTGTAATCGGATTCATAATTGGAACATTTGGTCAAATTGGTGATCTTACCGAATCATTGTTAAAGCGAGATTCGGGAGTTAAAGATTCTTCAAATTTAATCCCGGGTCATGGCGGAATCTTTGACCGATTTGATTCATTATTGTTTTCGTCTCCAATTATTTATTTATACTTAACACATTTAGCTTGATGATTCCGGAAAAGAAATTATGAGCGGAAAAGTTTCTGTTATAACTCTTGGTTGTTCAAAAAACACTGTTGATTCTGAAAGATTAATGAAACAGATTCAGTTGAACAAAATAGGATTAGTTGATGATCCGAATAAAGCTGAGACCGTTATTATTAATACTTGCGGATTTATTGAGGCCGCAAAAGAAGAATCGATCAATACAATTCTTGAAGCTGTTGCTATGAAAAACAGTGGTAAAATAAAAAAAGTTATTGTCGCAGGATGTTTATCAGAGAGATATAAAGAAGATTTATTAAAAGAAATTCCTGAAGTTGATGTTTATTTTGGAACGGAGAATTACGATGGTATAATTAAAGAACTTGGCGGTAATTTAAAAAAAGAATTACTTGGCGAACGATTATTAACAACCCCATCCCATACTGCCTATCTAAAAATTTCAGAGGGATGCGATCATCCTTGTTCTTTCTGTGCAATACCTTTAATGCGCGGTTTGCACAAATCAAAACCAATGGATGAGTTAATTCGTGAAGCAGAATTTCTTGTAAAAAATAACACAAAAGAATTAGTACTGATAGCACAAGACACAACGGATTACGGAAAAGATATTTATGGCAAAAATAATATTTCCGAACTTCTAAGAAAGCTTAGTGAGATTGAAGGAATCGAGTGGATAAGATTAATGTATGCCTATCCATCAAAATTTCCTGATGAATTGATTGAGGAGATAAAAACAAATCCCAAAGTTTGTAAATATGTGGATATACCATTACAACATATTTCCGATGATGTTTTGAAGTCAATGAGAAGGGGAGTAACCGCAGCAAGAACCAGAAAATTATTGCATAAACTTCGCAAAGAAATTCCGGATATTACAATTAGAACCACATTTATTGTTGGATATCCAAACGAATCTGAAAAAGATTTTAAAGAACTTTGTGATTTTGTTCGTGAAATAAAATTTGATCGTATAGGGACTTTTACTTTTAGTGTTGAAGAAAACACATCAAGTTATATTCTTGGCGATCCTGTTTCTGAAGAAGAAAAAGAAAAAAGAAAAAATATTCTGATGGAAATTCAAAAGGATATTTCTCTTGAAAAGAATGAGTCTTTTATCGGAAAAAAACTAAGAGTATTGGTTGAATCTGTTGAAGGTGATTTCTTTGTTGGACGGTCATACAGAGATGCACCGGAAGTGGATGGTGAAGTTTTAATAAATAAAAGCAGTAGCAAAATAAAAATCGGTAAGTTTTACGATGTTGTAATTAATGATTATGATGAGTATGATTTATTCGGTGACATTTTGTTAAAAGAAGGGAAAGAGAAATGAAAAAAATATTTTTAATCCTTATTTGTTTATTCTTAAATAAAACTGGAATTGCTCAGGATAATCCTGGCAATCAAAGCAAATTAAATGTAAAAGATGCTGTCTATTATCAGGACTTTGTAAATATGGCATCGGATAAACCAGGACATTCACGAGTTGATGTTTATATTCAGGTTCCATACAAAAATGTTCAGTTTGTAAAATCCAGCCAGGGGTTTACGGCCAAGTATTCTATAACTGCTTCTGTGTTTGATAGTTCTAAGAAAAAATTAATTGTTGAAAAAACCTGGAATGAAACCATTAATGTAATTGATTTTAATATGGCAAGTTCTAAAGAAAATTATAGTCTGAGTAAAAGATCATTTGATCTTGCCCCTGGAGTGTATTCTGTAAGAACCTTGCTACAGGATAAAGATTCCAAGCAGGAAGCAATTGGCGAAAATATTTTTACAGTTAAAACTTATGACCAGAATATTTCTTTAAGTGACATTTTACTTATATCGAAATCTGAAAATTCTCAGGGGAAAAATGAAATTATACCAAATATTAGCCGGAACTTTCCTTCTGCAAAGACCAGAATTAAATATTATTTTGAAGTGTATGTAAAAGATTCGATAGATACCAAATGTAAATTTGAATATACTGTACTGAATTCAGAAAAAAATATTATTCATAAAGAAGCTGAAGAAAGATATTTAAAAACCGGCAGCAATAAGGTTCTATTTACATTGCAGGAATTTCCATTTGATCTTGGAGTATACTCATTAGTTGCTGCAATTGTTGATTCAAATGGAGCCTCAATCGTCAGTACTGCAAAATCTTTTTATTCACATTGGAAAGGCCTGCCATCATTAGTAAATAATATTGAAAAAGCGATTTCGCAAACAGTTTATATTGCTTCTCCGGAAGAACTGGATTACATGGAAGAAGGTGAAACTATTCCCGAGAAAACAAAAAGATTTTTAGAGTTTTGGAAGAAAAAAGATCCTTCGCCCAACAATGATGAGAATGAAATATTTGATGAATATTTCAGAAGGATTGGTTATTCAGATGAGAATTTTTCAAACTATATTGAAGGCTGGAGATCTGATCGTGGCATGGTATATACTATACTTGGCGCACCGAATAATGTAGATAGACATCCATTTGAATATAATACTAAACCTTATGAGGTTTGGGAATATTATGATTTGAATAGAAGTTTTATTTTTCAGGACCAGACAGGTTTTGGTGACTATAGATTAATTACACCATTAACTGGCGATCTTTATCGTTACAGATATTAATAACATTCTTAAATCATGATTCTAATAATTACCCTCAATCCTCTTTTAGAAAGAAGATTTACTTACGAACAAATTAAATCTGGAAGTGTTAACAGAAATGCTGAGACAAGAATTTTTGCAGGCGGAAAAGGAATTAATGTAAGTCGCCAATTAAAAAAGTTTGGTTTAAAATCTTACAACTATCTTTTTTCAGGAGGAACAAATGGAAAGATTCATCGTGATGCATTAAAAAACGAAGCTCTGGATTTCACATTTGTATCAACAAAATCAGAAACAAGACATGCAGCAGTAGTTATATCGGAAAAAGATAAAATAACTTCATCCTTCTTTTCAGAAGACCCAATAATATTACAAACCGAAGTTGATGAATTCAAATTAAAACTCGATAAGATGATTCAAAATTGTGAAATTGTAATATTCTCAGGTAGTTCTCCATCAATTGAAACTGATTCAATTATTCCTTATGGTATTGAGCTAGCAAACAAGTATGATAAAGTTTCGATATGTGATACTTACGGAAATCATCTGAAGAGTTGTGTAGATGCGGGGCCTACAATGATCCATAATAATCTTTCCGAGATTATTAAATCATTTAATTTTAACATAGAAAATGAAAAATCGATTATTGAATTTTTGAACCATCTCTATCATAAAAACATCAAGCGAGTTTATCTAACAAATGGGAGCAATAATTTTTACGCTTCTAATTTTGATTACATTTATAAAATTAAACCATTAGCAATTCAGGAATATGATGCAACTGGAAGTGGTGATAGTTTTGTTGCGGGAATTGTGAACGGTTGGATTAATTCTGACTTGTTTGAAGACTCACTAAAATTTGCAACAGCTACTGCTGCTTTAAATGCCGCAACTTTTGATGTTTCTAATGTAAATATTGAAGATGTAATAAAAATTAAAGACAAAGTAGAAGTTTTACCGGTTGGAAAAAAAACGAAGACAATCGATGATTCGCCACGCGAAATTTAGTTTAACTATTATACTTTTCATTTCTTCTTTTATATCAGCACAAAAGCTTAATTCATTTGAAGTGAACGGCAACTTTAATTTTGAAGACTCAGAATACTTAAAATGGTCCGAGCTCAGTATTAACCAGCCTATTTACAATGGGATCCTCGATTCGGTAAAATCTAAAATTGCCAGAAATATTTTAAAGCAGGGCTATTACTTTATAGAATTTAACAATGCAGATTTAATTTTTTCAGAAGATTCAACTCGATTTGAAATAGTTTTAGATATAAATGAAGGTGATCCTGTTATTATAAATAATGTATTTATTGATGGAATAGATACAACTACTGATATTAGTGTCTTCAGACAATTTGAATATCTGAAAAGACAGATATTTATTAAGCATGAACTTGAATCTAATATAGAGAAATTGCTAACAGGATTTGAAAACTCTGGATTTCCATTTGCAAAAATTCAAATAATATCAGTAAATGTTTTTCGTGATTCCATTAATGACGAAAATTTAGCAGATATTTATCTTAAGGTCTTAAGTGGAACTGAAAACAAAATTGATAGAGTTGAAATTCGGGGTAACACATCAACCAAGGACTATGTTATTATTCGTGAACTTCGATTAGAGTCCGGTGAATCATATGTGCAAAATAGAATCGAGGAATTTCCTAATAGATTAAATCGCCTCCGATTTTTTGAACCGGTTCCGATACCCCAATATTTCATTAACTCAAAAAATGAAGGTGTACTGCTTGTAGAAGTAACGGAGAAAAACACCAACAACTTTGATGGAATAATCGGATACATACCTCCAGGCAAAAATGAGAGTTCGGGTTACATTACTGGACTTGTAAATATTTCTTTAAGGAATTTATTTGGCACTGGAAGAGCAGCTTCAATCAGATGGAATAAATATAATAGAGATTCTCAGGAGTTGGATCTAAAATATCTTGAACCTTGGTTTTTGAGTTTTCCGTTAAACATCAATCTTGGTCTTTACCAACGAGTTCAGGACACAACTTATGTTCAGCGCAAGTTTGAAGGTTCATTAGAATATCTTGCAACTGAGGATATATCGGCATCAGTCTTAATAGCCTCAGAGAGTGTAGTGCCAACAGTTAGAGCCATTCCGGTTTTTACAGTTTATAATTCATCTTACATTACAACAGGGGCTAATTTAAAAATTGATACTAGAGATGATCCATACTCACCAACAGAAGGATTACTTTTTATTAATTCATATTCGTTCAGCCGAAAAACAATTAATGGTCCTTCAGAATATATTACTTCAAATCTAAACACATCGGTTGATCTTCAAAGATTCTCATCAAGTTTTTATTTTTTTTATGAATTGTTCTCCCGACAGATTGTGGCAATCGGTGTAAACGCTAGAGAAATGAGAGGATCAACTTTTGAAAACAGTGACCTTTACAAACTTGGAGGCACAAATTCTTTACGCGGATACAGAGAAGAACAATTTTTAGGATCAAGAATATTTTGGTCAAACCTGGAATATCGTGCTTTGTTAACAAGACGTTCATACGGTTTTATATTTTTTGATAGTGGATACTATTTTCGTCCTGAAGAGATAGATAAAAATATTCCTAAATCAGAAGAGTTCCTTTACGGTTTTGGTTTAGGTTTAAATCTGGAAACTGCTCTTGGAGTTTTAAGAGTTAGTTATGCACTTGGTGAGGGCGATACCTTTAGTGATGGCAAAATTCATTTTGGTATTCTAAATGAATTCTAATATTACTTTTCACTAGTTTCACTTTAGATGTTACTTAAATTATTTTAGATCATCATTATTTAATTTTAGATGAGCCTTTTAAAACAAATCATTGCATATATAAAGATAACTCGACCATTAAATGTTGTAATAACATTTTTTGTAGTCGTGGTTGCAATTTTAATTTCACAAAATGAACAAACAGACTTTTATGTAATATTATTGGCTTCGATTACTGCAGCATTGGTTACGGCAGCTGGTAATATTATAAATGATATTTTTGATATAGAAACAGATAAAATTTCTCATCCTAAAAGAGTTTTGGTTTCAGGAAAAATATCTAAAAAAGAAGCCTGGACAGAATACATAATATTAAATAGCATCTCAATTATTATATCAGTATCGCTATCAATAAAACTAATGGTAATAGTACTTACCACAATTATTTTATTATACATTTATTCATCCACATTAAAAAAATTACCTCTTATTGGAAACTTGACAATTGCATTTTTAACCGGGCTAACTTTTATTTATGGCGGATATGCGGCTGGTAATCCAGTTGCTGCAATTGTTCCTGCTGTATTTGGCTTTTTAATTAATTTGATAAGAGAAATAGTAAAGGATATTCTGGATATTGAAGGTGATAATAAACTAAACTACAGAACATTGCCGATCAAATTCGGAATTGATATATCAAAAAAACTAATAATTTTAATAACTTTAATTTTAATTGTATTTACAGTCTATCCATTCTTAACAGAAATATATCATATTGAATATTTTATAATTGTTATGGTATTCGTAAATCCTTTACTGATTCTTTGTTTGAAATTATTATTTAATAGAAAAAAAGCAACTGGAATTACTGTTGTAAGCAATTTGTTAAAACTTACTATGGTTTTGGGTTTAGTTGCAATTTATTTTGGTAAATGAAAAATTTTGATAAAAAATATTTATCTGCTAAGGTAAAATATATTGCAGGAACTGATGAAGCTGGTAGAGGCCCGCTTGCTGGTCCGGTTGTAGCCGCTGCAGTTATTTTACCAAATGATTATTTTGATGAGAGAATAGATGATTCTAAAAAATTATCTGCGTCTTTACGTGAAGAACTATTTAAGATTATTCGTAAAAACGCTTTAGCATTTGGATATACTATAATATCACAAAATAAGATTGATCAGATAAATATTCTTAAAGCATCATTACTTGCAATGAAAAGATCTGTACAAAAATTGAAAGTGCAGCCGCAAATAATTCTTGTTGATGGAAATAAATCATTTTCATATGATGCTGAAGTAATAACTGTGGTTAAAGGAGACTCAAAATCATTATCAATCGCATCCGCTTCAATTATTGCAAAGGTTGTGCGAGATAAAATAATGTTGAAACTTGCAAAAGAATATCCTTACTATGGATGGGAGACAAATAAAGGGTATCCGACAAAAGCGCATATTGAAGCCGTATTAAAATATGGTGCGTGCAAAATTCATAGAAAAACATTTCTTGCAAAAATTTTCGAACGTGCTAATCAAACTGAGTTAACTTTTAATGACTAAGGCGATAAATGGGTGAAAAAAACAAAAGAGATATTGGTAAAGAAGGCGAAGATATCGCTGCTAAGTATCTTGCAGAAAAAGGATTTGAGATAATTACGAGAAATTATCATTACAGTCATGGTGAAATTGATATTATAGCAAACGATAAACAACAGTTAGTTTTTATAGAAGTAAAATCCAGATTAAATCTGGAGTATGGTGAACCTGAATATTCAATCAATCCAAAGAAAATTAAGCAGATAAAAAAAATGGCTGAACTGTACTTGTTTGATAAGGAAATCGAAGAGGTTGATTGCCGTTTTGATGTAGTCGCAATCGTAATTGGAGATAGTTCAAACCCCGTTATAACCCATTATGAAAATGCTTTTTATTAAAGTAAATATGATATGCTTCACAAATAACCTAAAACGCTAAATATTATTCCTAAATTTTTCTTAGTTTGAATTCACCAATTAAAAAACTTATTCAAAAATATTATAATCCATAATGAAAAATTCTAAAACTTCTATACCTAAAGCCAGTAAAATGGAAAAACGGCTAACAGAATTTTTAGAGATGATTGCTGGGCTATGGCAGTTTCAGTGGCAATTCTTTAAACAGATTTTTGTTCCACCATACGAAATTGAACAAATCCGCAAGCATATGGATGAACTTGGCATAAAAACTCTTCCAATCGTTAGTGTAACAGGATTTATTATTGGGCTGGTTATTACTATGCAAATGCATCCTGTTATGGTAAGATTTGGTGCGGAAGCATTTCTACCAGGTTCAGTTGGAATTTCAATCGTAAGAGAATTAGGACCTGTAATTACTGCATTAATATTTGCCGGTAGAGTTAGTTCGGGAATTGGTGCAGAGCTTGGTTCGATGCGTGTTACTGAACAGATCGATGCTATGGAGGTCTCAGGTGTTAACCCGTTCAAATATTTAGTTGTTACAAGAATTTTTGCATGTACTTTTATACTTCCTATACTAACTGTTTATGTTATATTTATTGCTTTTATTGGGTCGTTTATTGCAGTAGTGCTAGTACAGAATATGTCTTATATCTATTACCTGGATTCTGTAATTGCAAGTGTTGAATTTGGAGATGCTATTCCTGGAATTCTAAAAACTTTTGTATTTGGTTTTATTGTAGGAATAGTTGGCTCTTATAAGGGATATACAGCAACAAACGGAACAGAAGGCGTTGGTAAAGCTGCAACTACTGCAGTGGTTGTTTCATCCCTAATGATTTTAATTTTTGATATGGTGCTTGTAAAAGTAACTTTATGGTTATGGCCAACTATCTGATTGAAATGAAATGAATATTGTTGTTGATATAAAAAATGTATCTAAGGCTTTTGGTTCGCATGTTGTCCTTGACAATGTTTCTCTCAAAGTTGAAGAAGGGGAAAACATGGTTGTGTTTGGACAGAGCGGAACCGGAAAAAGTGTTCTGTTAAAATGCATGGTAAGATTATTAGAGCCGGATTCAGGTGAAATTTATATTGAAGATACTAATGTTCTCAATTTATCTCCAAAGGAACTAAATAATGTTCGAAAGCATCTGGGATTTTTATTTCAGGGTGCAGCTTTGTATGATTCTATGAGTGTTAGAGAAAATCTCGAGTTTCCTTTAATCAGGCATTTTAACTTTACTCCAAAAGAAAGAGAAGATAAAATAAAATCAGTACTGGAGAAAGTTTCACTTGAAGAAGCTATTGAAAAAATGCCTTCTGAACTTTCCGGCGGAATGAAAAAAAGGATAGGACTAGCACGATCAATTATTACGGAACCAAAACTTATGCTTTATGATGAACCAACAACAGGACTTGATCCGATAACATCAAAAGAAATAAGTTCTTTGATATTAGAGTTACAGAAATCATTAAAAATGACTTCAGTTGTTGTTACTCACGATTTATTATGTGCAGAGATTATTGCAGATCGTGCAATTGTTTTAAACAATGGTATTGTTCAGCATGAAGGAACAATTACAGAACTTACAACTTCAAGTGATCCATTTTTACGAAATTTCTTTAGTCATGAAATAGTTGAAGATCAGAATAGGAGAAATTAATGTTTAAAAATCTAGCGAATGCAAAACTTGGATTATTCATTTTTCTCGGAAGTACATTACTTGTTGTTTTAATTTTCCTGTTAGGAAATAAAGATCAGCTTTTTACATCCACATTTACTGTTAAGACGTACTTTCAGAATACAGGTGGATTACGTAATGGAGCTTCTGTAAGATTTGGCGGCATTGATGTTGGTGCGGTTAAGGCGGTTAAGATTGTAAATGACGGTACGGGAAGAATTGAAGTGTCTATGCGTATAAAAGATGAAATTCGTCCATTTCTAAAAAAAGATTCGCGTGCTAGTATTGAAACAGAGGGATTAGTTGGTAATAAAGTTGTTATTATAACAATGGGTTCTGATAAAGCGGATGGAATTGCAGATGGAGGAACAATACTTTCGAGTGAACCATTAAGCTTTGCAGATATAATTGCTGAAACACAGGGGATAATGGCTTACACAAAAGATATGACTAAGAATCTTGCAGAAATTGTTTATAAAGTAAATAAAGGCGAAGGTACTATTGGTAAAATTCTAAATGATGATCAATTATACAATGCTGCAACAAACCTTACAAAATCTGCTGATAGAAGTATGGTTTCTTTAACAGATGACATGAAAGATGTAATTGCATTGTTTGATGAGCTTGGCAAAGGTGTTGAGGATGTTGTTAAAAATATAAATACTGTTGTTACGCGTATCGATACAGTTTTACAAGGTGTTTCTGAAGGAAAAGGATTACTTGGTTCATTGGTCTCAGATAAAGGTAAGGAAAGTGAATCTATAAACCAGATTTTAGATAATCTTGTTACAGTCTCAGAAGATGCCAAGACTTCTGCATCTCGGCTCGCAGAAAATATGGAAGCACTAAAACACAATTGGCTCTTTAAAAGTTATTTTGAAGAACGCGGTTATACAGATAAAGCAGAGTTTGAAAATGAGCTCGATAGCAAAATCATAGAATTAAATGATAAGATTAAATTATTGGATGAAAAGATTTTAGAGATTAAAGCATTGGAAAATAAGAACAATTAAAATCCATTTTCAGTGGATGCTTCACAACATGGATTGCATCCACTAATTTAAAATAAGCGTTAAATGTCACATCTGTTTTTCAATTCATAAAATGGCCATAGGAAAAAACATAAAAGAAAAAAAGATTATCGTCAAAGGTGCGCGTGAGCATAATCTTAAAAATTTAAGCTTTGAGATTCCACGCAACAAACTTGTGGTGTTTACCGGAGTAAGCGGAAGTGGAAAATCGTCCCTGGTTTTTGATACGATTTATGCTGAAGGACAGCGACGATATGTTGAAAGTCTTTCTTCGTATGCACGGCAGTTTCTTGAGCGAATGAATAAACCTGATGTGGATTTGATTCAGGGAATTTCTCCTGCGGTTGCAATCGAACAAAAAACAGGTTCACGTAATTCTCGCTCTACAGTAGGCACCACCACAGAAGTTTATGATTATCTTCGTTTGCTTTTTGCTCGCATTGGAAAGACGATTTGTTTTCAATGCGGTAAAGTTGTTACAAAAGCTACAACAGGAACTGTTGCAGATTGGCTTGAAACTCAAAAAGATGGTGCAAGATTCTATCTCGCATTTCCACTTCACGATCACGAAGGACATTCCGTAAAAGAAGAAGTTGAGCTATTAAAGAAACGCGGTTTCTTTAGAATGTATTTTAATAAAAAATTCTACGATCTGAATGAGAATGAAGTTAAGCTGCCAAAGAATAAAAAAGATGTTAGAGTTGTTGTTGATAGATTTAAGATTACGCTGAATGAAATCAGAGAAAAACTTTCTGATTCGATTGAAGTAACATTTAAAGAAGGGGAGAATAGAATTGTTCTGATTAATGTTGACACAAATGAGCAGTTTGAATTTAATAAATTCTACGAGTGCTGTGGTGTTCGTTACGAAGAACCTGAACCACGATTTTTTTCTTTCAACAATCCTTTCGGCGCTTGTCCGGTTTGCCAGGGATTCAGCAAAGTAATTGGTGTGGATATGAATCTTGTCATTCCCAACCCCAATCTTACAATTGCGGATGGAGCAATTGCACCATATCACGGTGCAAAATATAGTTCATACCTTCGAGACCTTATTCAGAATGCTCGTGATTATAAATTTCCAATCCATGTTCCATACAAACAACTTACAGAAGAACAAGTATCACTTGTAAAAAAAGGTTTTGGAAAATATAAAGGTCTTGATCATTTCTTTTCAGAACTTGAAAGAAAGACTTATAAGATACACGTTCGTGTTATGTTAAGTCGTTATCGCGGCTACACAACTTGTCCAGCCTGTAAAGGTTCGCGTTTGCGAAGAGAAGCTTTGCAGGTTAAAATTGATGGTAAATCGATTCATGAAATTGTGCAAATGCCGATTGAATATTCATTAAAGTTTTTTGAAGAACTAAAATTATCCGATTATGATTATAGTGTTGCAGAACGAGTTCTTAAAGAGATTATTAAAAGATTAACTTTTCTTAATAATGTCGGAATTGGTTATCTAACACTAGATAGATACAGTAATACCTTATCCGGCGGCGAAACACAGAGAATAAATCTTGCAACTTCGCTAGGTTCTGCTTTAGTTGGAACATTGTATGTTTTAGATGAGCCGAGTATTGGATTACACCCAAGAGATAATGCAAAGCTGATTAACATATTAAAGAATCTTAGAGATATTGGTAACTCTGTTTTAGTTGTTGAGCACGATGCAGATATGATGAAAGAAGCAGATCTTATTTTTGATATGGGTCCAAAGGCCGGAATTGAAGGCGGCGAAATTGTTGCAATTGGAAATTATACAGAACTAATAAAAAATAATCTTTCATTAACTGGTAAATATCTTTCTGGCGAGTTAAGTATACCAATACCGGAAAAAAGAAATGAAAGAAAAAATAAATCAGTTAAAATTATTGGGGCAAAGGAAAACAATCTTAAAAATCTTACACTGGAAATTCCCCTAAATAAATTTGTTGTGGTAACCGGTGTTAGCGGATCAGGCAAAAGCACACTTATTCACGATGTGTTTTATGCAGGACTTGCAAAGTATCTTGGCAACGCACCTTCATTTATCGGTAAGTATGATGATATTAAAGGCGGCGAATATATTGATGATGTGGTAATTGTAGATCAATCGCCAATTGGTAAATCACCAAGATCAAATCCAATTAGTTATATTAAAGCATTTGAACTAATTCGTGAATTATTTGCAAATACTCATCAGGCAAGGTCGCGTGGATATAAGCCGGGATTTTTTTCATTCAATGTTCCTGGCGGCAGATGTGAAACTTGCCAGGGGGATGGTTATATAAAAGTTGAGATGCAGTTTCTCGCAGATCTTTATCTGGAGTGTGATGATTGTAACGGTACACGTTACAAAAAAGAGATTCGCGAGATCACTTATAAAGGTAAAAATCTTGTTAATGTTCTTGATATGACAGTTGATGAAGCAATAATCTTTTTTGAAGGTAATGATCGTATCAATAGACTTTTGGAAATGTTGGCTGAAGTTGGTTTAGGTTATATAAAACTTGGTCAGCCATCAAACACTTTATCTGGAGGAGAAGCACAACGAATTAAACTTGCTTCATATTTAACCGCTCAAAGAGATAGAAGACATATCCTTTTTATTTTTGATGAACCAACAACTGGATTACACTTTCATGATATTTCAAAATTATTAAAGTGTTTTCAACTGCTGCTTGAAAGAAATAATTCTGTTGTTATTATTGAACATAATTTAGATGTTATCAAATGTGCTGATTACATTATCGATCTTGGTCCCGAAGCGGGTGATAAAGGTGGGGAAATTGTGGCTACCGGAACTCCGGAAGAGATTGCAGAGAATGATAATTCTTGGACGGGAAAATACTTAAAGAATTATTTGTGGTGAGTTAAAATTTCTCCCCTTTACTAAAGGGGAGAATACAGGAGGGGTTTTAATTAATCTTGTTTACTTTTTCTTTTCACGCTTAACAGAAGGTTCAAAATCTTCAGGTCGCCCTAATTTTTCTAATCCCAAAATTTCTCTAGCACGATCTAACGAATCATCAATATTTCCAAGAACATTTTGTTCGCCAATAACTTTTAGAAATCCCGATTGATCCAAAGCCATCAACGGTTGTGTATGAACGCCTGATAAAACTAATTGTGTGCCTTTCTTAATTGATTCATGATAAACTTCTTCAAGAGCATGAATACCAGTTCCATCTATCGCAGGAACATTTCGCATTCTAACAATTAAAACTTTTGGAGGACTTTCTATAAACCTCATTGCATCTCGAAATTTTGAAACTGCACCAAAGAAAAACGGACCATTAATTTCAAAGACTTCAACTTCGTCAGGCACTTTTTTATTTGAAATAGAATTCACATCAACGGCTTCTTCATCATCATCTTTTAATTCACGAGTGATAATTCCAACATTTGTAACCATTGCCATCGATCGCATAAAAAGAAATACTGCCAGCACCATTCCAACTTGAATTGCAATTGTTAAATCAAATACAACTGTTAATCCAAATGTTGTAAGCAATACTATTATATCACTTTTAGGACTTTTAAATATTTCAATAAATGATCGCCATTCACTCATATTATATGCAACGACTATAAGTACGGCCGCTAAAGTTGCCATCGGAATTAATTTTGCATACTGTCCAAAGAATAATGTTATTAACAACAGAACAAGTGCGTGAACAATTCCTGCAACAGGAGTTCTTCCGCCATTTTTAATATTTGTTGCTGTACGTGCAATTGCACCTGTTGCTGGTATCCCGCCAAATAACGGAGTTATAATATTTGCAACGCCTTGTGCAACTAATTCCATATTTGAGCGATGTCTGCCGCCAATCATACCGTCTGCAACAACAGCGGAAAGTAAAGATTCTATTGCTGCAAGTATTGCTATTGTAGTTGCGGGACCAATTAAGTTTTTAATAATTGCAAAATCTATTTGTGGAAAAACAGGAGAGGGAAGTGCTGATGGCAGTTCTCCAAATTTTGATCCAATCGTTTCAACAGGGAAATGAAAAATTTGAACTATAGCTGTAGTAACTAAAAGAGCAACTATCGATCCTGGAATTTTATGAGTGATCCTGGGAAAAATTAGAATTATGGACAGTGCAAGTACAGCAGTTCCAAAAGCATAATAATTAATTGTTGTAAAG
>OEIV010000357.1_pt1 | contig 26514 bp, 22 predicted proteins | sample 1539231 | NCBI WGS metagenome assembly OEIV01 (sample SAMN03794762, study PRJEB22550) | activated sludge metagenome | feature: wastewater treatment plant; material: activated sludge; isolation source: Wastewater treatment plant of a petroleum refinery complex | place: Argentina: Buenos Aires ... | reverse complement strand
AAGATGGTTATACAGATTGCATAGCGTGTAAAACCAAATTCCCACAGTCAAAGTATATAAAGAGAGGTTAATAATCCACCGTTGGGAGATTAATTTTTTGTAAAGCGTTTAATTTGTTGCGGGCGGGCAAGTAATTAACCTCTGCCATAATCCCTCTCCTTCCTTCGACTTCGCTCAGGATGACGGAGAGGGAAACAGGGTGAGGTAAAATTATTTACGTTTAGAGGTTAATTTGCCGTAAACGCCTTTGTAGCTTGTTAAATCTGCATCTATTGCGCCAACAACCACTTTGGTTTTTACGCGGACTGGCATTTTGGCTTCGTCGTTTGTCATCCAAAGCATAATACTACCTTCGCTCTTAAACAATCCGCCTTCCTGGACTAAGGGTTCAACAATTAAACATTCAAATTTACCTGCTTCAACTTCAATAGTTTCTTTACCGTGATAAACCACATCAAGATCGTAAACTTTATCTTTATAAAAATTCTTTAACGGAATTTTATCTCCAACTTTCAAATTTGAGTAATCAATTGTTCTAGCATAGAAGAAAGCTGAAACAATATCGTTTACATATTTAGGAATATCAAATTGTCCATCGCTGGTTTTAGCTTTGCCTTTTCTCTGATCAAAGAAAGCGGAAAAATCTCTTGAAAATTTCCCTTCGCGTATGTGCTGTTCAAATCTCCAGGGAAATATTCCTTCAACATCAATGTAAGTTTCGTATCTATCCCGCACTTTAAAGAATGCATCAAAAGTTGGAACTGTGTTCACTTCAAATAATACATGATAAGCATTTCTACCGGATATTTTTTTAATTGCAGGTATTTCAAAAGAAGCTATTCCTGCAGTAACAAAACCGTACTTAACATCAAAGGTAAGCTTCTCGCCTTCTCTAAATGCATTGTTTTCATGCTTTCTGAATTCATCTTTTTTCTGTGCAGTTACGGTGGAAGCTGCAATCACAGAAATTAAGAGCAAAACAACTATGTATTTTATTTTATTAAAGGATTTCATTTACAACTCCTTAGAATTTATTTAAAACATTTTTTATATCGCTGTACACTTTTGTCATATCAATCGAATCCATACAATTTAATTTTTCACACTGCTCACGTGTACAAATTTTACAATCAATTTGCGGTTCGTACACAAGTTTTTTATTTGTATATGGTCCCCAGCGTTCTTTTGAACAAGAAACAATTTTGGGGTAAAACCCAACAGTGTATTTGCCAAGCGACGCTGCAATGTGTATTGGTCCTGTTGAGTTTGAAATAAACATTACTGATTTACTAATCAAGGCAGTTAGTTCATCAAGATTAAATCTGCCGGCCATATTTTTTACTTTGCCTGATGATTTAATTTTTTCACAAAGTTCAATTTCGTTTTTGTTTCCCGTTAAAATAATTTGGTAATTATCAGCATCAAGCATTTTCACAAGTTCAGCAAATTTATTTACAGGAAGATCAACAGAACTTCCGCCGCTGCCGGGATGAACAATTATAATAGGTTTTGGCAGATCCAATTTATCATCCACCAAAATCTTGTTAACATTCTTCAGAGAATTTTCATCAACTTTAAGATTGTAACCAACATTACTTTCAGCAACAGAGTTTTTTATTCCCAGTTTCTCAAGAAGATTAACATTGTATTCAAGCTCGTGCAGTTCAGCATTTCTTCTATGTTCATAAACTTTTTTATTAAACAGAAATGAATACCAACGGTAACCGGTGCCAATTCTATTTTTAATTCTGCTTAAAAAAATAATAAGACTAATTTTAAATCTCGGATAGACAACTATACAATTATCAAAATTTCTCTTTTTGATAAGGTTTATGTTATCAGATAGACTCACATTTCCATTATCTTCTTTTAAAACTAAAACTTCATCAATATGCGGATGATTGCTTACAATATTTTTAGTGTAATCACGAACTAAGAATGAAACTTTACAATCCGGATATTGTTTTTTTATCAATCCAGCTAATGGCAAAGTTAGAATCAAATCGCCAATTCTATCAGTTCTAACGATTAAAATATTTTTAGGTTCTTTACTCATTTAGATAAATATGGATTTCTGATTTCAAAAAATCTCCAGGGCAAACTAACAGATTTTGTAATTCCGATTCTCTTAGAAACACCAATCATATTTTTGTTAAGCTTTGGTTGATTTACAATAAATACGGAACTGTTTGTTAAATCCATACCAGAATATTCTTTATTAAATCCAAACGCTTTACAAACCTTTCCAGGTCCGCTTGTTAGATTATAAATTTCTTTTTCTGATTTCAATGCTCTGCCAAATCTGTTTTCTATCATTTTATTAATCCCAAGTAAAGGTTCAACAGCACGGATTAAAACTGCTTCACCGTTATTTCGTTTTCCTGTAACAACATTGCAGCAAAAGTGAGCACCATAAGTAAAATAAACATAAAAATATCCGCCTTCATTAAACATAACTTCATTACGTTTTGTTTTGCCATTAAACGAATGCGAGGCTTTGTCAACTTTTCCATCATAAGCCTCAACTTCAATAATTCTTGCCGCAAGTACACGATTGCCATCTTTCTTTATGAGTACCTTACCAAGCAAGTCCTTTGCCACAACCAGAACTGGGCGAATAAAGAATTTTCGAGTTAAAACTAGATTTTGGGTTGTATCAATCATAGTACAAAGGTAATAAAAAAGTATGCAGGTAATAGAGATAAACTAAGCACTTAACTTTGCTTTTAGCTCTGAAATTTTAGAGTCAAAGTAAGTTTCTTTTTCAGGATTTTTAATTTTCAATTTTTTATAAACAGCAATTGCTTCTTTAAACTCGCCCTGAGTTATATAAATTTTTGCAAGTGTTTCAGAAACTATAAAATCATTATTAGTAAAATCTTTTGGTTTTGATTGCTCAATTTTCTTTTTTGCTTCTTTAACAGTTTGAGTAGCACCGTCAATTTCTGCGGTGAGTTTATTTAATGTTTCCTCAATGCTTTCGGCTGGTTTTTCTGTTCCTGCTTTATTTGCGGGAGTTGGAGTGAAATTTGAAAACTTTTCATTAGCAGAATCTGCCCAGCGGGAAACATTAAAAAGTTGTCTTTGTTTTTTTATTGCATCAATCTCACGAAGGTAGTAATCAAACGTTTTTGGGGAATGAATTAATTCACTTCCCTTTTTTACAAATTTTAAAGCCTGGCCGTAGTTTCCTTTTATTGTGTGAGCTTTGCTTAGTAGAAAATATGCAACTGAAAAATCGGGATGATTATGTAATCCATCCATTAATATTTTTATGGCTTCATCAATATTATTTTTTTCGATTTCGTTTTCAGCAACACGAGCAAACAAAGGAGATTTGTTATTGTACTCGTATATTAAACTTACCTTCTGATTGAAAGCATCGAATGAATTACTGCTCATTAAATTTTCTTTGCTGCGTAAGCATGTTTAATTGATGTATAAGCTATAAATGAAAAGCCTAATGTAAATAAAACTTGAAATGGAATTGAAGCTAATTCCATAAAATAGATTGAAGATAAAACTCCAATAAAACAATAAACTGCAAGCACAGCTTCAACAAAAACAGAAAGGCCAAGTTTTTTATTTAAATATTTATTTCCAATAAATGTATCCTTATCGCTTTCCTGTTTAAACTTTGGTGTACGGACAAATTCACTTTTCCTATTCATCAATCCTTCGAACACGGCCCGGGAATTGTTAACGGCAAGTCCCATACTGCCTGCCATAAACAGTGGGAAAAGCACAATCCGTTTCCGCCAATCCGTGCGAATATCTTTCTGCGAATACATATAAAACAAAAATGAACTTACAAATGCTAAAACGAATAAAGACATAATAGCAAAGTAAATTTCGTGCGCTCCGCTGTTCTTAATAAAAATTAGCGGAACATTTAGAATGGCAGCAAGCAGAATAAATGGAAAAACTAAATTGTTAGTTAAATGAAATGTTGATTGTAGCTTAACTCTCAAAGGAACTTTTGATTTCCAAACTAAAGGAAGAATTTTTTTTGCAGTTTCCACAGCTCCTTTTGTCCAGCGAAATTGCTGAGCTTTTAAAGCATTAATTTCAGACGGTAACTCTGCAGGGGAGGTAAAATCTTTTAGGAAAACAAATCTCCAGCCAATAAGCTGTGCTCGATAACTTAAATCTAAATCTTCTGTTAATGTATCAGCATGCCAGTTGCCTGCATCCTCTATACATTTTTTTCTCCACACACCGCCAGTCCCATTAAAATTGATAAAGAATCCGGATTTGTTACGAACGGTTTGTTCAATAACAAAATGTCCATCAAGAGCTAGTGCCTGTGCTTTTGTAATGATTGAATAATCTCCATTGAGATGTTCCCATCTGGATTGAACCATTCCGACTTTATCATCTGTAAAATATGAAAGTGTTTTCTTTAGAAACTCTTTCTGGGGAATAAAATCAGCATCAAATATGGCAATGAATTCTCCTTTTGCAATTTTCATTCCTTCTTTAAGCGCACCTGCCTTATATCCTTCTCGTGATCCTCTTCGGACATGTGAAATATCAAATCCTAATTTTTGTTTTGCTTCTACAGCTTTTGCAACTATAGAAGTTGTTTCATCCGTTGAATCATCAAGCACCTGAATTTCCATTTTATCTTTTGGATAATCAATCTCACAAACGGAATCAATTAATCTTTCTATAACATACATTTCATTATAAAGTGGAAGTTGAATGGTAACATGTTTGTCAGGAACAAAATCTTTATCGGGCACAGGGTTTTTATGTCCATACTTCCTATGGTAATACATCATCACAAAACCATGTAAACCAAATAAAAACAGGATTGAGAGCGAAACAAAATATCCTATTAAAACTACTTGTTCCATTAAAACTAACTCACCTTTCTTTTTACCAACCTGATACGGTATCTAACAAAATATCTTCACTTATAAGTTCTATAGCTGCATCTATTGCAGTTTGCCTTCCTGTTATTGGATCACCGGCAGGATAATCGCTATAGTTTGAAAATGTTTTTTCAAAAATCGATGTGCGCTTTACTAAATCGCGATAAATAACTTTTACTCCAATTGTAACTCTTCTTGATGCAATATTTTCACCTGCTGATACAATTGCGGGAGCATCAGAAAGTGAAACGATAGAACATTCTAAAACTGCATTTGCAGAAGTACGTTCAGAAACCTGCAATGTGTTATCATCAATAAATTTTTGAATTAATTTCTGAGTTAAACTCTCTCTTAAACCTGGTTCACCAGAACCACTTCTATCATCTGCAATTGGAATTGCAATTGTCTTTAAATGTTCGGGAACAGAGGCTCCGGTAAAAGAATAAGCACAGCACGAAGTAAAATTAATTGCTATTAAAACTACAAACAATAGATTCAAAACCGTAATCAAGAGAAGACTGTTTTTTTTATGAATCGATAATATCATATTCTTTTAATTTTCTGTATAAAGTTCTTTCACTGATGTTTAGCAATTTAGCGGCTTTTCTTTTACTTCCTTTCGTTTTATCCAAAGCCTTTACAATTGCATCTTTTTCAAGATCTCTAATGGATAAAACATCATTATCTTTTTCACTTCTGTTAAAATCATCAACATTAAAGCGATGAACAATTAAATCTTTTAATTCCATAATATCTTTTTTGATCTCAAACAGAGCCCGGTACATTAATTCTCTATCAGCATCTTCAGGAGATTTTCTTAAAAATACAGGTAAATTTCTTTGTTCGTCATATTCTACATAATCTGAACTCAGTTCTGCAAACATTTCTTCGGTAAGAGTTTTTCCTCTATTTAAGGCAACAGCTGTTTCAACTGTATTTTTTAATTCTCGTATGTTACCAGGCCAGGCATAATTTTTTAAGATCTCCATTGCGGCAGAAGTTATTTCGGGAACAGTTAATTTATTGTTCTCACAATAACCTTTAATAAAATGTTTAGCAAGCTCCTCAATATCTGGTTTTCTTTTTCTCAACGGAGGAATGTTTAATGAAACTGCTTTTAATCTAAAAAATAAATCTTCTCTGAATCTTCTTGCATCAACTTCTTTTTGCAGATCTTTATTGGTGGCTGCAATAATTCTTACATCTACCCTTACAACAGTTTCAGCGCCAAGTTTCATAAACTCTTTATTCTCAAGCACCCGTAATAATTTTACCTGTGTTGTAAGCGGAAGCTCGCCAATCTCATCTAAAAATAATGTACTATTATCTGCAATCTCAAAATATCCTTTGCGGGATTCCACAGCACCTGTAAACGAACCTTTTTTATGTCCGAACAATTCGCTTTCAATTATTCCTTCTGGAATCGCACCACAGTTTACAGAAACCATCGGTTTGCCTGAGCGATTGCTAAATGCATGTATGGCTTTTGCAAAAATCTCTTTGCCAACCCCGCTCTCACCAAATATTAAAATCGAAATATCGGATTGTGCAACCTGCATAATTATATCAACCAGATCGTTGATCTCTTTGGTTTTACCGATTATTCCATTTCTAATTTTAAATTCGTCTCTAGTCATTTAATCGTTTTAAGTTTATCTGCCATTTTGTAAAAATTATATGACAAATATAGCACAAAGTGCGATTTTATTAAAGACAGCTTGAAGAGTATTGATTTATCTCAAGCCCATCAAAAGTCAAAATTATGCGAGATTTAAGCTCATCCGGCAGAGATTGATGAAAATTTTTCAGTGCCTTTTCAAAATCATCATCAATATGAGTTAAGATTAACTTTGAAGGCTCAAATTTGTACAGAATGTTAAGTAGGTTCTCAAGTTTGATATGAGTTGTTTCAGTTATAAACCAATCAACTTTTTGATCAAATAAATATGAGTCTTTTTCAGTTCCAATATCACCAGAATATAGGACTGTGTTTTTATCATCCTTAAAAAGGAAAGAGAGAGATGCAAAACCTAGTCTATTTTGCTCATCATATCTTCTGTACTTTTCTAAATGCGAATTTAGTTTGGAGATAAAATAAAGATCCTCACTTACTTTAATTTCATTATCTTCATCAAAAGAAATTATTTTCAATTCAAAAGTCATTCGCTCTTTAAATAAATACGAGTGAAATATAAAGTCTTCTAAAAAAGGTTTTTCAGACGAATGAACAAAAATTGTAAGTTCATTTTTACGACCGCCTAATTTCATTTGAGTCAGCAAAGATGGAAGACCAGAAAAATGATCCGCATGGAAGTGAGAAATTAAAATTGAATTGAATGAATCGAAATCAATATCTTGTTTAAGAATTGCCTTCGAAATTCCATCACCACAATCAACTAACAAACTATTGGTTGATGATGAAATAAGAAAGGATGAATGATAACGATTGAGAGAAGTTTTTCCGGAACCTGTTCCTAAAAATTTAATCTTCATTGTTTTATTTCAACTACTCGGCCTGCAATTCTAAATCTCGTATTTGCAATTGGAAGAAAATCTTCCGCTTCCCTGCGTGTTTCAAACTTACCAATGTACACTACTTTAAATACTGTACCAGCAACATTTTTATCCTGAATAAATGAAATCATTCCTGCATTTTCAATTTCTTTCTTTAATACTGTTGCATTATCGCTGTTTGTAAAAGCTCCGGCTTGAACCGAGTAAAGAAATTCTTTTTCAACATTATCACTATCAATAGATGTTTGATCTGGTCGCTGAGTTGTTTCTTCAACATCATTCTTAACAACATTTACAGCTGCCATTTTTATATATGGTGATTCAGGGTAATCTTTTTTTAACATATTAAGATTTTTATCCGCAGTATTGTAAAGACCTAAAGCAAAGTAATAAGAGTATAGTCGATAAATTGCAGCATCAGCATAGGCACTTTGGGGATACTTTTCAACCAATGTTTGATAAAGTACAACTGCATCTTGTCCATTTTCTGTAAGAACACCCTCCAGGAAAATAAGATTGGAACTTTTGGGATAATCAGTTTTTAAATCGAGCAGTTTGCTTTTTACCTCTTCTATTTTGCCTTGCTCTATCATTTTCAGATACGGAACTATATCAACTTCCTGAGCCTTAATCTGTGAGGTTGATAAAAAAGAAATGACAAAAAGAGATATCAAAAAGAGTTTTTTCATAAATCTGTAACAAACTAAAATATTTTTAATACAAATTAGTTTGTTTATGCAGTAAGAGCAATACCTTCTTTTTCAAGTTGGATGTGTGAAAGGTAATCTCCAAATAATGTTCCTGATGTTGCTTTATTAATTTTAACTCTTATGTAATCACTGATTTTTATTTTATCATTTATAGGAACAATTACAGTTTTATTTGTATCAGTTCTTCCAGAAATAAAATTATTTGATTTTTTACTGAAGCCTTCAACAAGAATGATTTCATCTTTACCTATCATATCCTGATTTTTTTCTAAGGATATCTGATGCTGAATATCAATAATCTCTTGCAGTCTTTTTGATTTAACATCTTCGGGAACATCATCTTCCATTCTAAACGCTTTTGTTCCTTCACGAGGAGAATACTTAAACATATAAGCGCCGTCGTATCTAACTTGTTTTAAAATCTCTAAAGTTGCTAAATGATCTTCCCAGGTTTCTGTAGGAAATCCTGAAATAATATCGGTAGAAAAACTTACTCCAGGTATTATTTTTTTTGCCTTATCTATCAAGTTGAGATAATGCTCAACGGTATAAGTTCGATTCATAAGTTCTAGAATTCTGTTTGATCCTGATTGAACAGGAAGATGAATGTAGTTGCAAAGATTTGAATGTTCTGCAATTGTATAAATTAGTTTATCAGAAATATCCTGCGGATGTGATGTACTAAACCTTATTCTCATATTCTTATCAACTTTTGCAGCAGCTGAAAGTAAATCGGCAAAATCCGCACCAGTGGTAGACTCTTCATCGAGATAAGAGTTAACATTCTGACCAAGTAATGTTACATCTTTAAATCCACGGAGTGATAGGTTTTCTAATTCCGAAATAATTGATATTAATGATCGGCTTCTTTCTCTTCCACGAGTAAAAGGAACAACACAGAAAGTACAAAATTTATCACAACCTCGCATAACGGAAATCCATGCAGAAAGTCCATCTTCACGATGAGGTTCGATATCATCATATGTTTCCGTCCTTGAAAGTTTAACGCCAATCCCTTTATCACCATTAAGTGCAATATCAATATATTCTGGTAGTCTTCTATATTCATCCGGGCCAACAACTAAATCAACAGCTTTCTTATCTTCCACTAGATCTTTGCGTAATCGTTCAGCCATACAACCAAGAATACCAAGAACCAGTTCAGGCTTATTTACTTTAAGTGTTTTTAGATTGCCAATTCGACCGTAGATTCTTTGTTCAGCATTTTCTCGAATACTGCATGTATTGAGTAAAACTACATCAGCCTCTTCAGGTTTATCAGTAACATCATAACCTTGCTTTTTTAAAATACCAAGAACAATCTCGGTATCAGCAAGATTCATTTGGCATCCATATGTTTCAATATAAACATTGTTCTTTTGCATATAATAAAAATAATTTAATGTAAAAAAGAGGATTAGTTGATTTTTGTAAGTACATAAAGAGTAAAGTTCAAAACAGAAAATGCAAAGATTAAAAAATAATTTAAGAAATTTCTTTTATTTCTTTCTCTCTGAACATGTAGATCATTGTTATCATATAAAGCAGGCTTTATATCAGTATTAACAAATCCGAACATCTAATCCCACATGAATATTAAGTAAGTTTTGAATTAAAAATAAGGATAAGTTTGGATAAAAAATAGGCTGATATTTCAAATGAGTATCCAATTTATCTGTGAACAAAGACGTAACAGTTCAAAAAATCAAATAAGTCTTGAGCCAGAGTAAATCTTATTGAAAAATCTTCTAACAATCTGATGGTTAATTTAGATTTGCTCGAAGTATAAAATTTTATTACACAGGCGTTATTTACTTTATTTAATTAAACTATAATTATTTGTCCAAGCAACTATTTCTCAACCTATGGGTTAAGTGAATCTTTTAATCACTTATATTTTAACAAGTTAAATAGAATTAATTAGTTGCATCATTTCCAATTTTTGTTTATTTATCGTAAGAATTTTAGGCACTTTATTTGTGAATGAACAAAATCTGATTTCTGAAAAATTATAGGATATATTTAATGAACAAAATCTACATTTTCTATTTAAGCTTTATTTTGGCAATTCTTATCTCAACTTTGGCACTAAGCCAAACCACTGTTTTTCAAGATAATTTTGATTCTTACACAGCGGGACAACAAATATCTTGTCAGAGCGCCAGTGTTTGGAAAACCTGGAGCGGTATTCCCTGCAACCTTAAAGAAGACGCATTAATTTCAAATGATTATTCATTTAGTGGTGCCAATTCAGTTGTAATTAAAGATAGTAACGACATTGTGCGAGAAATAGGAACACCAATTACATCTGGCATTGCTGAAATAAATTTTCGCGTTTTTATTCCAACCGGAAAAGCTGGATACTTTAATACATTAGCTAATTTTAATCCACCTACTTATGCTTGGGCAATGCAAGTGTTTCTAAATTCTACTGGGTCAGGATCTTTAGATGCTGGCGCTGCAAGTGCAGCAACCTTCAGTTATCCACAAAACCAGTGGTTTCCTGTTAAGGTTGAAGCTGATTTAACAGCAGATTCAGGAAGATTTTGGATTAACGGAACAATGATACACAAATGGCAATGGTCAAAAGGAACATTCGGAACTTCAAATGACAAAAGATTAGATGGAAATGATTTTTTTGGTTCTACTACAAATGATGAAATGTATATTGATGATTATAATATCGTTTACATACCTTATACATCTATAGTATCTAGCACCCCAACTGGTGGTAATTGGAATTCAAATAATACTTGGGTCGGTAATAATATTCCTAATCAGAATACAGTTGTAGAAATTGTCAGTGGAGCAACAGTGACTCTAACGGCTGATCGAAATAGAAATGCCATAACAATTGTAAAGGGGACATTAAATTGTAGTCAATATAATATTACTGGAAATGGTGATTTTGTTCTCACTTCTGATGCGACATTGCAGATTGGCTCTATATCAGGAATAAGTTTAACCGGGACGTCCGGAAATATTAGAAGTACTGGAGTTCGTTACTTCAACCAATTTGCCAACTATGTGTATAACGGAAGTGCTGCACAAATTACAGGAACTGGTTTGCCTTTTTTAGTAAAAAATCTAACTGTTAATAATGTTAATGGGGTTACATTAAATGCTAATACTTTAGTAAGTGGCACACTTAATTTATTAAATGGAAACTTATTAACAGGACCTAATACACTTTCACTTGGTACAAGTATCAGTAATCTTGGAACATTAACTAATTCAGCTGGAAAGATTTTAGGAAATTTTAATAGATGGATTTCAAATTCTTCAAATATTTTATTTCCCGTTGGAACGTCTGCAACCAAATACACACCCGTAGAGTTAAGAAATGTAGTTGGAAGCGGAACTTTTATTGTAAATGCAATACCTGGTATGCACCCTAATGCACCGGGCTCTAATTTACTACAAATGTATTGGAAATTAACAAACGGTGGATTAACCTCAGCTGATTTAACATTTCATTATCTAGATGCTGATGTGGTTGGCGACGAAAACCAGTATGAACTAGGTAGGTATAATGGTATTTCCTGGGATATTATCAGTCCGATATCCTTAAATACAACAAATAACACAGCGAGTATAGCCGGTATTAATTCATTTTCAGATTGGACTCTAGGAGAAGATGGAGCACTTCCTGTCGAACTCAAATCCTTCACGGCAACAACAATTGCCTCCAAAGTTAGGTTAAACTGGAACACGGCAACTGAAATTAACAACTATGGTTTTGAAATAGAACGAGCTAAGACTTTAACTTCTTCTCTTCTGGTATGGGAAAAAATTGGTTTTGTAAATGGTAGTGGTAATTCAAACTCACCTAAGAGTTATACTTTTATTGATGATAATGTTTCTTCGGAAAAATATTCTTACAGATTAAAGCAAATTGATAATGATGGGCAGTTTGAATATTCATCTCCTGTGCAAATTGATTTAAGTAGTCTATCCACGTTCTCGTTGCATCAGAATTATCCAAATCCATTCAATCCTTCCACTACTATTCAGTTTTCGCTGCCAGCAGCATTAAATGTTAAAATAATAATATTTAATCTATTAGGACAAGAAATTCGGACTTTGGTCAATGAGACTAAAGAAGCTGGAATTCATGAAATAATCTTTGATGCACAAAACTTAAATAGTGGTGTTTATATATATAAAATTGAAGCAGGCTCTTATATTCAAACAAGAAAAATGACTTTGATTAAATAGCAAACCTATTACAATATTTTTTTCTTGTTTAATTAAAGGCTCTATCTTTGAGCCTTTTTCATTTTATAACAAAAATCTTTGGATTTAGTAAGAAAGTAGAAATACCGATGTAATTAGAAAGATAATATCAGAAAATGAGATAAAGCTATATAATAGCTGATATAGATTATTATGGTATTTTTTTTTTCAAATATTCCTTTTGCTATAAATTACTTTAAGTTTTTTTCGATAATGAATAAAAAAGTATAGAGTATATTTTAAATAATTTTACTCTCAAGGATATTTATAAAAAAGCAAGAGGCTTTTATGAAAACATATTTTTACATTTTATTTGTTACCCTTTTTTTAAAAAACCTTAGTTTTTCTCAAGAGCTTTGGATAAATGAATTTAGCTATAACAGTTTAAACGATGTTGATGAATTTGTTGAAATAGTGGCACCGATTGGAACTGATATGAGCCAATATGGACTAGTATTTTTTCATCATAATGGTTCGTATACTGCAAATTCTTACAACCAACTTAGCGGTGGCATAACTTCATCCAACTCTGATAATGGAAAAGGGTTTTTTATTGTTATGACTTGTAATAGTTCACTTCTTGAACTTTATACGCCCATTCCAAGTGGAATTACGACCCAAATGGTGGAAAGTGAAATGGGTTTAACTAATGAGCTTGGAGGTGTTTTGTTAATTAACCATTTAACTGGTAAGATACTACATGGTATCTGTTATGAACTACCCATATCAAGTAATCCTCCAGAAAGTATAGAAAATAAAATGGATCTAAATAGTTTTCAATGGAACCAGGAGGATTTTTATTTAGGAGTTGGGGGCATTGATATTGTCCGCTTACCTTATGTTGATGGCTATGAATCAGTTCCAAATGGTAGCATTTCTATGATCGGTACCGGATTCTCACACATTTGGACAACTACAAATGGGGATTCGCCAAATATTAGTACACCAGGAGCTTTGAATTACAGCCAGGGGGCCTTACCTGTAGAGCTTTCTTCATTTTCAGCGTCTATTTACAGAAATAGCGTAAAATTAAATTGGAGAACTGAAACTGAGGTTAATAACTATGGTTTTGATGTAGAACGTAAAACTAATATTTCAAATTGGGAGAATATCAGTTTTGTTAATGGTAATGGTAATTCAAACTCTCCAAAAGATTACTCATATACCGACGAAAGTGTGAATAATGGAAAATACTTTTATAGACTAAAACAGATAGACAATGATGGAGCATTTTCATATTCTAAGTTAGTTGAAGCAGACTTCAACAGTAAAATGGAATTCTCATTAACACAAAACTTTCCTAATCCATTCAATCCAACTACAACATTTAATGTTACTCTCCCATTATCCGGGAATGTTAAGATAACGATTTACAATTTGCTTGGACAGGAAGTCAAAACATTAGCTAATGAATTTAAGGATTCCGGAGTATATACATTTAATTTTGATGCAAAAGATCTAAATAGCGGAATTTATTTATACAAACTTGATGCAAATGGTTACTCTCAAACCAGAAAAATGACACTTATTAAATAACACTTAACAATTTCCACATCTATTAAAGGCCCCAATATAAGTTGGGGCTCTTTTTTATCAAATTATCCTTTTAACAAAACAATTATTTGAACTTCCGCTGATAATCTATTTTCCTTCTATAAAAACATTTAATAATAAATTTAGAATTAACAAATCATTAAAATTCTTCATTTGCTTCACATTGAATAAATGTTTTACTAATTTTCTATTAAAGATTTCACAATAATCAATTATAATTAAAGAGGAACGCAATGAAGAAACAATTTCTACTTTTTACTTTGGTTTTCTTGTTCACAGTCGGAAACATTCTTGCTCAACCGGTAGTTACTGAGGAATTTGAATACACTGTTGGAAACCTTTTAACAGCTGAGGGTTATACTGCTCATAGCGGAGCTGGCACAAATGCCGTAACTGTAGTAACAGGAAATCTAACTTATCCAATATATCCTGCCGCAGGCTTGGGAGATATGATTCAACTGGTTAATACAGGGGAAGATGTTAGCAAAAATTTACCCGCAGATATCACAACAGGAACTACTTATGCTTCAATGCTTGTAAGAATTGATTCAGCTAGAACTCTCGGAGATTATTTCTTTCATCTCGGCCCAAACCCAATAAGTACCACATTTAGAGCAAGACTATTTGTAAAATTAGCAGTTAATGGGAATTTGGCATTTGGATTATCAAAAGGTTCTACTAATGCAAGTAATCCTCCTGTTTATGGTGATTCAATCTACACAACTGGAACAACTTATTTAATTGTTGTTGCATATCAAATTGACCCAACTACTACTTCCGATGATATCGTAAAACTTTGGGTTAATCCAAGTTTAGGAGGAACAGAACCACCTGCTCTTTTAACATTAACTGATGCTACACAGACTGACATCAGCGTTGGATCATATGCATTCCGTCAGGGTAGTGCCGCTTCTGGACCTTATCTAAAACTTGATGGATTGATTATTGGTACAAGCTGGGATTATGTGGTACCTGTAGAACTTACTTCATTCGCTGCAGTTGTTAATGAAAATAAAGTAACACTGAATTGGACAACAGCATCAGAAACTAATAACTCCGGGTTTGAAGTTGAAAGAAAATCAGCATCATCATACTGGCAAAAAATTGGATTTGTTAACGGTAATGGATCTACTACAGAATTAAAAAGATATTCATTTATAGATCAAAACCTGAACGAAGGCAAATACAATTACAGATTAAAACAGGTTGATTACAACGGAACTTTTGAATACTCAAATTCTATTGAGGTTGAAGTTCTAAATCCTAACAAATTTGAATTAAATCAAAATTATCCAAATCCATTTAATCCAAACACATCAATTAAATTTAGTCTTCCTTCTGCAGGAAATGTAAAGTTATCAGTTTATAACTTACTTGGTCAGGAAGTTCAGACTTTAATTAATGGATTTAAAGAAGCTGGAATTCATACAGTTAATTTTGAAGCTAAAAATCTTAACAGTGGTATTTATCTATATAAGCTTGAGGCTAATGGTTTGACTTCTGTTAAGAAAATGACCTTACTTAAATAATTAAAATTTCGTTTTGTTAATATAAGCCCCGGATTTATTCGGGGCTTTTTTATTTTTGAACTAATAATGTTTTTATTTGTTTTGTATTAAAGGATCATCAATGAGCAAAAGAATTGTTGTAACCGGAGCTACCGGGTTGATTGGAAGAAAGCTTGTAAGGGCTTTAATTCAAAGAGGAGATAGCGTAATTGTATTTAGCAGAGATGCAGAAAAAGCTAAGTCCTTTTTTCCGAAAGCTATGGAATCTGTTGAATGGAATTATCGGCATCCTGAACAATGGAGATATAAAATAGAAAATTCTGATGCTGTAGTTCACCTGGCAGGTGTAAATCTTTTTGCAAAACGATGGAATGATGAATTTAAGAGAATAGTTTTAGAATCAAGAGAAGTGAGTACAAAAAATTTAGTTGAAGCAATTAAATCCTGCACTAATAAACCTGAAGTCTTTGTATCTGCATCCGGAATTGGATATTATGGAGATTGTGGGGAAACAGTGCTTAATGAAAACTCTGCAAAGGGAAATGATTTTTTAGCCAATGTTTGCGAAGTATGGGAAAATGAATCAGTAAATGTTGAAGAATCAGGTGTTAGAAGTGTTCAAATAAGAACTGGGTTAGTTTTAAGTACGGAAGATGGAGCTTTAAAACAAATGCTGCCTCCATTCAGGTTTTTTATCGGCGGTTATTTAGGAAATGGAAAACAATGGGCATCCTGGTTGCATATCGATGACATCGTTGAGATTTATTTACATGCTATCGATAACTCAAATTTAACAGGATCATTCAATGCATCCTCACCAAATCCAATTAGAATGAAAGAATTTGCTCAGACATTAGCAAGAGTTTTACAACGTCCTTCCCTATTTCCAGTTCCTAAATTCATTTTGAGATTAGTTGTTGGAGAAGCATCTGAAGTAGTATTAGCTAGTCAAAGAATTGATGTGAAAAAACTTGTTGAGAGTGGATATAAATTTAAGTTTGAAATTCTTGAAGATGCTTTAAGGGATTTATTAAACTAAAAAGGACTCGATATTTTCGAGTCCTTTTAATTACATTAAGAGATTTTTAATACCTGTAATAATCGGGTTTAAATGGTCCTTCAACCGTAACACCAATGTACTCAGCTTGCTGTGGAGTTAATACATCTAATACAACTCCAATCTTTTTTAGATGCAGTGTGGCCACTTTTTCATCTAAATGTTTTGGAAGGGTGTAAACTTTATTTTCATATCGCTCAGGATTATTCCAAAGTTCCAACTGCGCAAGTGTTTGATTAGTAAATGAGTTTGACATTACAAATGACGGATGACCTGTTGCACATCCAAGATTAACTAATCTACCTTCTGCAAGAACTAATATTTCTTTACTTTCAATTGTGTATTTATCAACTTGTGGTTTAATGGTATTCTTTGTGTGTCCATAATTTTTATTTAACCAAGCCATATCAATTTCAGTATCAAAATGTCCTATATTACAAACAACTGCTTTGTCTTTCATTAATTTGAAATGATTTTCATTTACAACATTCATATTTCCAGTAGCCGTAACCACTATATCAGCTTCTTTTACAGCATCAACCATCTTCTTAACTTCATAACCTTCCATAGCAGCTTGTAAAGCACAGATAGGATCAATCTCTGTCACAATCACTCTTACGTTTGCATTTTTCAATGATTCTGCAGATCCCTTACCTACATCACCAAATCCGGCTACTACTGCAACTTTTCCTGCAAGCATTAAATCTGTTGCTCTGCGTATTGCATCAACTAAAGATTCGCGGCAACCATATTTGTTATCAAATTTAGATTTGGTAACTGAATCATTTACATTGATAGCAGGTATCGGAAGTGTTCCCTTTTGCATTCTTTCGTACAAACGATGGACACCGGTTGTAGTTTCTTCAGATAGACCTTTTATTCCGGCGGCCAATTCAGGATAAACATCAAATACCATATTTGTAAGATCTCCACCGTCATCAAGAATCATATTTAATGGTCTTGATTCGTCACCGAAGAATAATGTTTGTTCTATACACCAGTTAAATTCTTGTTCATTCATTCCCTTCCAGGCAAAAACAGGTACGCCTGCAGCAGCAATTGCAGCAGCAGCATGATCTTGCGTTGAAAAGATGTTACAAGATGACCATTTAACTTCTGCACCAAGATCAATAAGAGTCTCAATCAATACTGCAGTCTGAATTGTCATATGTAAACAGCCCGCTATACGAGCACCTTTTAATGGATTTTTACCTTTATACTCTTCTCGCAGAGCCATTAAACCCGGCATTTCAGCTTCAGCAAGTTCAATTTCTTTTCTTCCCCACTCAGAAAGTGAAATATCTTTGACTTTATACTTTAATGAGAAATCAATTTTTTTATCTAACACATCACTCATTTGTTTACCTTTACTTTTTTTTTTATAATTTCTTCTAATTGATCAACAGTTACTCAACAATAAATAATCCATAAAAAGTTCATAATATGAAACTATTTTTTCGCATATTTTTTAAATACCGGAACAAGATCCAAATGCTCCCAAGAAAAGTCCTTATCAGTTCTTCCAAAATGACCATAAGCAGAAGTCTTCTGATAGATTGGTCTTCTTAATTTTAATCTTGAAATAATTCCTTTTGGTGTAAGATCAACTTCTTTCTGGATCATTTTAGAAATTTTGGAGTCTGGAATTACTCCTGTCCCTTTTGTATCAACAAATACAGAAATCGGCTGTGCCACTCCTATAGCATAAGAAACTTGTACTAAACATTCTTTAGCAAGTTTTGCTGCAACAACATTTTTTGCAATATGTCTTGCCGCATAAGTTGCTGAGCGATCAACCTTAGAGGGGTCTTTACCAGAAAACGCCCCACCGCCATGAGGAGCCCAGCCACCGTAAGTATCAACAATTATTTTTCTTCCTGTAAGACCGCTATCACCATGAGGACCACCAATTTCAAATCTCCCGGTTGGATTTACAAAATATTTTGTATTCTTATCTAAATATTTTGCTGGAATAACTTTTTTAATAACATGTTGAATTACATCGGTCTTAATTCTACTTTGCTTAGCATCTCCATCATGCTGGGTAGAGATAACAACAGCATCAACTCTTAAAGGTTTACCATTATCATCATATTCAATTGTTACTTGAGATTTAGCATCGGGTCTTAAATAAGGCATTAATTTTGGATTTTTCTTTCTAATATCAGCAAGCTTTTGCATAAGCTTATGTGCATACATAATTGGCATTGGCATAAGCTCAGGTGTTTGATCACATGCGTAACCGAACATAATTCCCTGATCACCTGCTCCACCGGTATCAACGCCCATTGCTATATCAGGAGATTGAGAATGGATTGCATTTAATACTGAACAAGATTCCGAATCAAATTTATAATCAGCTTTTGTGTATCCTATTTTCTTAACAGTTTTTCTTACAATATCCGGAACATCGATATATGTTTTTGTTGTTATTTCACCACCAACTAATACTAGCCCTGTAGTAACAAAAGTTTCGCAAGCTACTCTTGCGTTAGGATCGTTTGTATAAATTGCATCAAGTATTCCATCGGATATCGCATCGCTTACTTTATCCGGATGACCTTCAGAAACTGATTCTGATGTGAAGAAAAATGACATGTTATATTATTCCTTTGAATGATTTTTAATATGCTTATATGGTTTTTGAGTGCCAAATTTAACTAATCCGCTCATGAGATACAAAATAACTTTTGCAGGATTTAACTATCTTTTAAACACTGTTTAACTAAATCTTGAGATTTAAATGAAGAATAGAATCACAGTATTATTAAATATAGATTATCCAATCATTCAAGCAGGAATGGTTTGGGTTTCTGGTTGGAAGTTGGCTTCAGCCATTTCTAATTGCGGTGGTTTAGGTTTGATTGGAGCTGGCTCGATGAAACCTGAATTACTTAAAGAGCATTTGCAGAAATGTAAAGCTGCAACAATTAAACCATTTGGTGTTAATGTTCCGTTACTTCGAAAAGATGCTAACGATCTCATTAAAATTTGTATCGATGAAGGCATTAAAATCTTTTTCACTTCTGCTGGAAATCCAAAAACGTTTACATCATTGCTTAAAGAAAATGGATGCACAGTTGTTCACGTTGTTGCTAATATTAAATATGGATTAAAAGCTCAGGAAGCAGGATGTGATGCAGTTGTTGGTGAAGGTGTTGAAGCTGGCGGCCATAATGGTGCAGATCAGTTAACTACATTTTGTTTAATTCCGCAGCTAGTTGATAAACTAAATATACCTGTAATTGCAGCTGGAGGAATTGTTGACGGAAGAGGAATTTTAGCAGCTCTTTCACTTGGTGCAGAAGGAGTACAAATCGGAACTCGTTTTGCAGCAACAGTTGAATCCTCCGCACACGAAAAATATAAACAAGAAATTATTAATTCCAATGATCAGGATACTGTCTTAGCTTTTAAGAAAATTGGCTTAGTTAGAATGATAAAAAATGATTTTGCATTTCGTGCTATAAAAGCTGAAAATGAAGGCTGGAATGAGTCTGAGTTACGGGAGTTATTATCGACTAAACGTGAGCGAGCAGGAATTTTTGAAGGTGATTTAATTGAAGGTGAGCTTGAAGCCGGGCAAGGCGTTGGATTAATTGATGATATACCAACAGTTAAAGATTTGTTTAAAAGATTATTGCAGGAGTTTAACATTGCAAATGAAAATATTAAAACAATATCTCGCGGATGACACATATTTAGCGAGTTTACGATAATTAAATACGAGTTCCACTAAGATTAACAATTACTTCTTCTATACTCTTCGTATTAAAAAAAAACGAATGGATTTTTCTTAATACAGCTTCAACTACTGCATCTGGACAGCTTGCACCACTTGTAAGTAAAATATTAACAACTTCTTTTTTAGGTAAATAAGTTTCAGTTTCTATTTCTTTATGATGATGAATATTAAAATGTTTAATTGTCTTTTCGCTTAAAATTTTCTCTTCAGAAGAAATAAAATAGGTTGGAAGCTTTTCTTCACATAATTCAACAATGTGCGATGTATTTGAACTGTTATAACCTCCAACAACAATGGCAAAGTCAGCTTTTTCTTTTAACAAACCGTAAGTAGCTTCCTGATTATCATTTGTAGCGTAACAGAGTGTATCGCGTGTATCTGCAAAATGATCCTTCAAATTTTCAACACCATATTTTTTAATCATCGTTTCTTTTAACAAATCAGCAATCGATTGAGTTTCTGTTGCAAGCATTGTGGTTTGATTAACTACTCCAACTTTCCGTAAATCATTTTCAACATTAAAACCATCTGAATACTTCCCAGCAAATAATTCATAAAATTCTTTAACATATCTTTTATCCAAAATGAAGTCTATTAATAATTTAGTTTCCTCAATATCTCTCACAATTAAAGAGGTTGCATTTGTTCTACTATGAGAGAAAGTTGCACGTGTTTCTTCATGATATGATTTACCATGAATTATAACTGTATAATTATCGTTTCCAAGTTGTTCACTACGATTCCAAACCTTTTCAACAAATGGACAGGTTGTATTATATCGATATGGATTTATACCAATCTCATTGAGAATTTTTTCTATTTCAAGTGTTGTTCCGAATGCAGGTATAATAACAATATCATCTTTACTCAGCTCAGTCCATTCAATTAGTTGTTTACCTGATGTATCCATCATAAATTTAACGCCTAGTCTTTCCAAATCACTATTCACTCCGGGATTGTGAATCATCTCACTCAGTAAATAAATTCTTTTCCCGGGATTTTCCTCTACGGTTTTGTAAGCAATTTCAATTGCATTCTCTACTCCATAGCAAAATCCAAAATGCCGAGCTAAATGAAACCTTACTGGCCCAAAATCGAGAAGAGTTGGAGTATAATCTTTCTTTCTCGGATCAAGATCTCTTCGTGCATTTTTAATTCTTGCTATAAAAGTACTTTTATAAACATTAGGGATATCAAACTTTTTCATTTATCATTTTTATTTATTGTGACAATAAAACAATTTAATTTTCAACTTAGTTCGAATAGCTGTTAAATATTAAGTGCATCATTCGCTGAAACTTCATAATCCATAATAAATTTTTCTTTATTTGGTTTATTATAAAAGAAAAGAACTATGATGATTATAAAAAGTGCTGTAAAAAAATGATTTGCAGTAATTATCATTACAGATATATTAAAAATATTTGCACCTTCTAATAGAGCAAGTTTTATTAAATTGGTAGTGCGATAAGACACTAATTTTTGATCTAATGATGAACTCTTATCAAACTCATTAACGAGTTTTATATAAATGAATTTTGAAGCAATAATGATCGATAGGACTACTATGGGGGTGATAAACATAAAAATAGTATTCAATCCTCCAAATCCGTCGATATTAGCAGATTGGATCATATACAGTCCCACAAAAAAGTATATTGTTTGCCCAATAAATAATGCAATGAATAAAATATTTAATGCCGAAAAATAATTTTTGAAAATTCCTGAATTTTCATTGTTCATAATAGAATACCTGTTTTTGTGATATTTGTTTTCTTAGAAATCTGTAGCCACTTCAGTATATTTGCTTTCCAAATTTAGAGAAATGAAATGAATTTATTAGAGCGATTGGAAAAAATTAAAACACGATTTGATCAAATAAACTCGCAACTTTCCGATGCGGCAAATACAAATGATTATGATAAAATTAAAACTCTTAACAAAGAAAGAATAAACTTAGACGAGATTATTACTGCATACGAAAAATACTCTTCTGTAATTAAAAATATTGAAGGAAATCTTGAAATAATTAATTCTTATAAAGAATCAGAACTTGTTGAAATGGCTTCACTGGAACTAGATGAATTAAAGAGTCAGAAGGAAGTTTTGGAAGAAGAGATTAAAGCGCTGCTACTTCCTAAAGATCCAAATGATGATAAAGATATAATTATGGAAATTCGTGCAGGTACAGGTGGTGATGAAGCTGCGTTGTTTGCAAATGATCTTTTCAGAATGTACACAAGATATGCAGAAATATGTGGATGGAAATATGAACTTATTGATTTAAATGAAACTGGTTTAGGCGGAATTAAAGAAGTTGTTTTTTCAATCACTGGTCAAAGTGTTTACGGAAATTTAAAATTTGAGTCAGGTGTTCATCGTGTACAACGTGTACCTGAAACAGAAGGAAGTGGAAGAGTGCACACGTCAGCAGCATCTGTTGCTGTTATGCTTGAAGTTGAAGATGTTGAGGTTAATGTAAATATGAATGATGTTAAAATTGATATCTTTAGATCAGGTGGTGCGGGAGGACAGAATGTAAATAAAGTTGAGACTGCTGTTCGTATGACCCATTTACCAACCGGACTTGTTGTTCAGTGCCAGGATGAAAGATCTCAATTAAAAAATAGAATTAAGGCAATGAAAGTTTTAAAAGCAAGACTGTACGATCTGGAATTGAAAAAACAAAACGCAGAACAATCCGCTATCAGAAAATCTATGGTTGGAAGCGGTGATAGAAGCGATAAGATCAGGACATACAATTATCCGCAAAACAGAATTACCGATCACAGAATCGGGCTTACTTTATATAACTTATCAAATATAATGGAAGGACATTGCGAAGAATTGATCGAGCAGTTAAAGATTGCTGATAAAACAGAAAAACTTCAATCTGCTGAATCGGATCAATTTTAAATTCTATTCTTCTTTAAAAATAAATACACCTTCGTGAATCGCAAAACTAATTAATTCGCTAAGTTTCGTAACTTTTAACTTAATAAAAATATGCCTGCGATGATTACTAACTGTTGAAATACTAACATTCAATTTTTCAGCTATCTGATTTGTGGATAAACCATCTACCATAAGTCCGGCAATTTCAGTTTCTCTTGATGTGAGTTCATATTTTTCTAGAAACTCATTTCGTTTACTATTCTTTAAAATATCAGCAGTCATAGTAGCAACAGATTTATTGATTTTAGGATCATAGTAAGTTTCGTTTTCCATAATTAATTTAATGGCATTTACAACTTTATCCATATCAGACATTTTAAGGATGTATCCTTCGACCCCTATTTTCAATGCTTCAAGGATATAATTAGCATCATCGTGCATAGTTAAGAGTAATATTTTAGTTTCGGGATATAGAAGTTTAATGTTTCTTGATGCTTTTATCCCATCCATTTTTTCCATCCTGATATCCATTAACACAATATCAGGATTTAGACGAGGAACCAGTTCACACGCTTTAAATCCTGAATCTGCCTCCCCCACAATTTCAAAATCGCCTTTAAGTTCAAGTACACTCTTGATACCTTCACGAAGTATAGGATGATCATCAGCAATTAGAATTTTTATTTTTTCTGTCATAATAATTACAATGGAATTTTAATTAAATATTTAAATCCCTTTCCGGGTTCAGTAACTATTTCTATTTCTCCATTTAATGATTTTATCCTCTCGGTAATATTATTCAGGCCAAATGTGTTTTTCTTTTTATTTAATAATTTCTTTTCCACACCGATTCCATCATCCCAAATACGTATATTTAATTCTTTCATGGAACCACTTATATCTATGCCTGCATTTTTACACAAAGAATGTTTAATAGTATTATTTAATGCTTCTTGTATTACTCTGTAGACTACTAGTTCATCTTTTTTCTTTTTCGATTGAAAATTATTTGATACAGACAGGCTAACATTAATACTGGAAGACTGCCTAATTCTTTCGCACAATAATTCTATACTTGAGACCAACCCTAGACTTTCAACATCGGATGGTTTAAGATCATTTATAATACGTCTTATCTCATCTCCGGCATTTATTAGCATATTCAAAGCATCATCAATTTCAGTTCTATTCTGGTTTGATTTCATTTTTATAATATCAAGTTTAAGTTTGGCTGTAGTAAGCAGTTGTCCAATTCCATCATGTAACTCTTTCGCTATCCTATCTCGTTCTGTTTCAATTGTCTTTATTATTGTAGAGATACGGATTCTTTCCTCCAATAATCGCTTACTTATCTCCTCAGATTTTTGATGTTCTGTTACGTCATCTAATAAAAGAACAAATATTTTATTCGCCTCATCAAAAAAAACTGAATAAATTCTATAAACCAATTCATGGTTAAATAAATTTGAATAAATATTATTTTTATTGTGATCAATTTTAATTGGACTACTTAACACAAAACCATTTGGTGCATCAAGTGTCAATAATTTTTCTTTATAATTATTCTTTAAGAGAAATTCATCATTAAAAATGTTGAAGGTTTTGTTTGGCGGTAAGAATTCATTCAAGTTCAGAAACATATCATTAGCAACTTTATTAAAAGTTAGCAGGTAACCATCAGTACTAAAAGTTATTATGCCAAGCGGTGATTGAGAAATTAAAGATTGTAATTCAACTGTTCTTTCTAAAACACGTTTTTCTAGTTCTGATTCTACTTCTTTTTGTAAAGTGATATCACGCCCAACAGCCTGAATTTCAAGAATATTTCCATTATTATCATGAACTGCATAATCTTCCCAAGAAAACCATCTGTAACCTTCAGCAGTAAATGCTCTTTGTTTAATTACAGCACGGTATGGCGGTTCATTTAATTTTTTCATCTCTTCAATAGTCGATTCCATATCCTCCGGATGAACTAGCGGAATAAAGGATTTACCAATAAGTTCTTCTCTTTTTTTCCCAAAGACAAAACAATATGCATCATTAACAAAAGTAAATTTTCCTGCTGCATCAACTCTTACTACAAGATCGGTTTGAGAATCAACAATCCCTTTATATCTATCAATGCTTGTTATTAATTCAACCTGGGCATCTCGCAAATCTTTAGTCCTAAGATCAACAGCCAGCTCTAATTTTTTTGTATATTTTTTTTGTTGAGTAAAACTGTAAGCACTATATGTTAAGATTAAAAATAAAGACAATAAACCTATTTGAAAAATAGGTTCTTGATAATAGAATTTACGAATTGTTACTAAAGAAGAAGTCTGCCATTTACTCCAAATACCCTTTGAATTTTTTACTCTTGCAGAAAAAACGTAGTCTCCATAATCAAGATTATTAAATCTAGCTGAGTTGGAATTTGTTGAAAATTGGTTTACCCATTTGCTGCCAACTTTGGATAGCTTTATTTGGTAAGAATTTAGTTTCTCATCAATAAAAGATAATCCACGATAATGAAATGTGAGACTATTTTTTTCAGGATCTACACTTACATTAAGATCGTTAGCATATAGTTTACCGCTTGGATCCTCAAATCCCAGTATCATAATTTTAGGCTTATACAAAGAATAATCAATTTCATTTCCTGTATACATTGATACCCCTTCATCTGTCCCAATCCAAACATTTCCTTTGCTATCTACAAAACCTGCAGCTCTGTTAGTTTCATTACCAGCAAGTCCATCACTTTTATTATATCTTTTAAGATTTTTTCCATCCCATTTTAGAACTCCATTATTAGTACCAAGCCAAATATTTTGAATAGAATCCTGAATGATAAAGTAAATTGGGTCAGTAATTTGTTGATTATCAAAATTGAATTTTACTAATACATTATTTTGTAACTTGTATAATCCATTTGCGGACCCAACTAAAAGATCATACTCTTCACTATAAAAAACTGAAAAGAGGTTATTAATTTCAATATCATATTTTTTGATAGGTATATTAGATCTAGAATTATAAAGTTCTAATCCAGTTATTGTCGCAAAATAAGTGGTAGAATCATTTATATATATACCCTTTCTAACATACTTCCCCTTATAATAATTTTGGAACTTTAGTTGACCTTTATCTATTTCAGCAAATCCATTATCAGTACTTACTAATATCTTGTTGTGGTTCGTTTTGAGAATTGTATAATAATTCCCAACTTCATTCGAACAAATCCAATCGAGATTTCCGTTTGATTTAACTATTCCAACCCCTTTTTGTAGAGAAACAAAATAAATGAGATCTTCACTTTTATTATGATAAGAGTCAAGTATACGATAAATGTTCTTGTTATCGGTATGACTAGAGATGTTAGTCTGCGAAATTTTATCATTATAAAGAGAAGAAAAGCCGTAGTTGTGTCCAA
>OEIV010000355.1_pt1 | contig 26577 bp, 19 predicted proteins | sample 1539231 | NCBI WGS metagenome assembly OEIV01 (sample SAMN03794762, study PRJEB22550) | activated sludge metagenome | feature: wastewater treatment plant; material: activated sludge; isolation source: Wastewater treatment plant of a petroleum refinery complex | place: Argentina: Buenos Aires ... | reverse complement strand
ACAACATCTGTTGCGGTACAACCATTGGCACCTGTTACGGTTACGGTATAAGTGGTAGTCACAGCAGGGTTAGCTGTTGGTTGAGCAATTGTAGTATTGTTCAAACCAGTAGAAGGCAACCAGCTGTAGGTGTTTCCTACGATAGCAACTGTTCCGATAGTGGCAGACGTTACGCTACAATTTAAGTTTTTATCAGGACCAGCATCTGCAGTTGGTGTAGTGGTATTTACATTTACGGTTACAACATCTGTTGCAGTGCAACCATTGGCACCTGTAACGGTTACGGTATAAGTAGTAGTCACAGCAGGATTAGCAGTTGGCTGAGCGATAGTGGTATTGTTCAAACCAGTAGAAGGCAACCAGCTGTAGGTATTTCCTATGATAGCTACTGTTCCGATCGTGGTTGAAGTTACGCTACAATCTAAGTTTTTATCAGGACCAGCATCTGCAGTTGGTGTAGTGGTATTTACATTCACTATTACAACATCAGTTGCAGTACAGCCATTGGCTCCTGTTACTGTAACTGTATAAGTTGTAGTCACAGCAGGACTTGCAGTTGGTTGAGCAATTGTAGTATTGTTCAAACCAGTAGAAGGCAACCAGCTGTAGGTGTTTCCTACGATAGCAACTGTTCCGATAGTGGCAGACGTTACGCTACAATTTAAGTTTTTATCAGGACCAGCATCTGCAGTTGGTGTGGTCGTGTTTACATTCACAGTCACAACATCTGTTGCGGTACAACCATTGGCACCTGTTACGGTTACGGTATAAGTGGTAGTCACAGCAGGGTTAGCTGTTGGTTGAGCAATTGTGGTATTGTTCAAACCAGTAGAAGGCAACCAGCTGTAGGTATTTCCTACGATAGCTACTGTTCCGATAGTGGTTGAAGTTGTGCTACAGTTTAAGTTTTTATCTGGACCAGCATTTGCTGTTGGGGGTGTATTATTTACATTAACAGTAACAGTACTGCTGGCAGTACAACCACAAGCATTTGTTGCAGTCACTGTATATATAGTAGTCGTATTTGGACTTGCAACAGGTTGTGCTACATTTGTAAGATTCAAACCAGTAGATGGAGACCAGCTATAAGTATTACCAGCTACCAAAGCGGTACCAATTGTAGCAGATGTGGTAGTACAAGTAAGATTTTTATTAGGGCCTGCATTTGCAGTTGGTACAGGACACAGTTCTTTTTTTATCCAATTTGATTCACCTACATAATCAGTACAATAGCTTCTTCGAGCACAACGACGATACCAGGTAGTTTGTGTTATAACCCCTGGATCATATGAAGCCCCATTGGCACCTGAAATAACTGTATTAGTATTTCCACCATCGTAGGACAATAACCAAATGTATTCAAGGTCACCAGAGCCACCTGAAGGAAATGTTACATTTACGATATTTGAGGGATTAAAACTCAAACCGCAAAATGTTTCATCATAACCTATTGAACCAGCATCTGTAACATTATTACAAACAGTTGTAAGCATTAAGTTATCCCATTTCAATGCTCGACCAACAGAAGTACCCAATACTTTTATAAAGGCTGTATTAGTAGGTGCTGTATAAGTTATAGTTGAAAAGGCGGTCCAATTGTTTGCATCATAATTAGCTGTGATGGTTCTGATAGCTGAGGTGCCTAATAATGTTGTTTGATTTGCAGCATAAAACTCTAATCTCACACTTGCAGTACCAGCTACATTGTGGGTAGCTGCTACCCCACTAAAGGTATAGGTAGATCCTTCATAAGCTGGCACCCATTGCCATACATTCGTTGTTCCAGGAGCATCAGCAGTATTAAGCATCATAAAAGTACCTGTTACATTATGGTTTGAGTAACTCAATACACCATTGGTTGACCATCCAGAACCATTTGCACTGAAAGTACTATTAGTAATAAGATTTTGAGCTATCGCCATAGAGCTCAATACGGTTAAAAATAAAAATAAATTTACTTTTAAAAATCGATTTAGTAAAGTTTGGCACATTTTTTGCATGATTTAACTGTTAAATATTATTTGGGTATTATTGGTACTGCGAATGTATAGTATAAAATTTAAGATTTTATACTATGGTTTTCGCTACTATTATGCAAAAGATATTATATAATATATTTTTAATATATATTATATTGAATATCAATTTATTGCATTATCATATGATGATGATATTCCTATGTTATCTTATGGTTAAATAGCTACATATTAAATCTAAATTCAATATGTAAAATAGGTTATTTTAAGCTTATAAGTCGAATTACATATTAAAAATGAATTACATATTTGAATAAAAAAAACCTCGAAAATTCATTCCGAGGTTTTTTTTATCGTTTTCAAAAGAAATTTTTTATTTTTCTTCTACAATTTCTGCATCTTGTACTTCATCATTTGAAGCATTTTGATTGGTTTGATCCGCAGTCGATTGTTGAGCACCACCTTGTGGCTGTTCATTCATCGCTTTGTACAATTCTTCGCTTGCTGCTTGCCATGCGGCATTTAACTGTTCCAAATGAGAATCAATACCTGATATATCTTTTGCAGCATGGGCTGTTTTTAATTTTGTCAATGCTTCTTCGATTACTTGCTTTTTGTCTGCTGAAATTTTATCACCATAATCTTTCAACTGTTTTTCTGAGTTGAAAATTTGACTATCAGCCATATTCACTTTCTCAATTTCTTCTTTTAATTTGCGATCAGCATCTTCATTGAGTTTAGCATCATTTTTCATCTTTTCAATTTCTTCTTTACTCAATCCACTACCAGCTTCAATTCTGATGTTTTGTTTCTTACCAGTGCCTTTGTCTGTTGCACTTACTTGAATGATACCATTGGCATCAATGTCAAAAGTTACTTCAATTTGCGGAACCCCTCTTGGAGCTGGTGGTATACCATCAAGTATAAAGCGACCCAAGTTTTTATTGTCTTTTGCTAAAGGACGTTCTCCTTGCAATACATTAATTTCTACACTTGGTTGATTTTCGGCAGCTGTTGAGAATGTTTCAGACTTTTTAGAAGGAATTGTGGTATTGCTTTCTATAAGTTTGGTCATGACACCTCCTAAAGTTTCAATACCTAAAGACAATGGGGTAACATCTAACAACAATACATCTTTCACATCTCCACTTAATACACCACCCTGAATTGCAGCACCAATGGCAACAACTTCATCAGGATTTACACTTCTGTTTGGTTTTTTACCAAAAAACTTTTCTACTACTTCTTGTATCTTAGGAATACGTGTACTTCCACCAACCAAAATAACTTCATCTAAATCTTTTGCTTCAATACCAGCATCTTTCAAAGCCTTACGACATGGTTCAAGTGTTCTTTCTACTAATGAATCTACCAACTGCTCAAACTTAGCACGTGTTAATTTTTTTACTAAGTGTTTTGGTACATTATCAATTGCTGTGATATAAGGTAAGTTAATTTCTGTTTCTGTTGCAGATGACAATTCTACTTTTGCTTTTTCAGAAGCTTCTTTCAAACGCTGCCAACTCATAGGATCTTTTCTCAAATCTACTTGTTCTTCAGCTTTAAATTCGTCAGCTAACCAATCCATGATGCATTTATCAAAATCATCGCCACCCAAATGTGTGTCACCGTTGGTTGATTTTACTTCAAACACACCATCACCTAATTCTAACACAGAAACATCAAAAGTACCACCCCCTAAATCGAATACAACAATTTTGCTATCTTGATTTTTTTTATCAAGACCATAAGCTAAAGCAGCTGCTGTTGGTTCATTGATGATTCTTTTTACTGTAAGACCTGCTATTTCGCCTGCTTCTTTAGTAGCTTGACGTTGCGCATCATTAAAATAAGCCGGCACTGTGATCACTGCTTCTGTTACTTCATGACCTAAAAAATCTTCTGCTGTTTTTTTCATTTTTTGCAATACCATTGCTGAAATTTCTTGTGGGGTATACAATCGCCCGTCTATATCAACACGTGGTGTATTGTTGTCCCCTTTGACTATTTTATAAGAACTTTGTGTGATTTCTTCAGTCACCTCATCAAATCTGCGCCCCATAAATCTTTTAATACTCATGATGGTATTTACAGGATTAGTAATTGCTTGTCTTTTTGCAGGATCTCCAATTTTTCTTTCCCCATTTTTTAAAAAACCAACGACAGAAGGAGTGGTTCTTTTTCCTTCATCATTAGCAATTACGACTGGTTCGTTACCTTCCATGACACTTACGCATGAATTTGTTGTTCCTAAATCAATTCCGATTATTTTTCCCATTGTTATGTTGTTTTTAAATTTTTATAATACTTCCTTCTCAATCATTGTGCCACAGCATTTATTCTGCGATAATGAAGTAAGAATGTCATATTTGTTACTATTTTGACATAAAAATCGTGACTTTTTAGCGAAAATACAGATTCATATACCAATGTGTAACTCCTTTAAATCATGGAAAGCGTTACCCATTCAAAGTAAATGAATGTGTCATTTAGATGGAAAGTTTGCCTCTAAAAGGGTTGTTATCCTAATATGGCATTATCTCTTTTTCTTGTTCTCAATATCTTTGAGTAACTCAACTGCTGGGATTAATACTGTTTTACCATTTTTGCCAAACACCAATGAATCACCGTGTAAAGCAGATTCTTTGACTAATTTTTCAAAAGCTAACTTGAAACCTAGCATGATTTTAGCACTTAATTCTTGATTTTCCTGGCTTATAGTCCCTTTCTTAATCATTGAGCAAGTTTTAGTATTTGATTCCAAAGATAATTCAATAAAATTTGTTGAGCAAGAAATTTTTCACCGCTCGCAATTTGTTCTAATTCATCATTGGTATTATTTGTTACTATCCAATAATCAACAATCGGTATATACAAATGGAGAAGATTATGAATCCCTCTTTTGTATCTTCGTTTGATGATATCTGTTGGTATATTGTGTCCACCCATGGATACTCTTTTGGCCACCCGCTCTATAGCCAGTTCGGGACTTTCGAGCCATACATAGATCAATGTCACCTTATACCCCCTTGCTTGGGCCTCATGCACCAGCGACACATAACTACGGGTAGACAAGGTCGTTTCAATAGCAAAATCAACGTCTGACAAAAGCAATTCTTCTATTCGATGAAGCATAATTCTACCCGCTTCAAAAGCAACAGATTCTACATTGTAGGGTGACAAGCCCCTTGCAATATTATCGGCATTCACAAACTCCCTGCAATTTAATACTTCAGGCAATATGGTATCGCTCGCTGTGGTTTTACCAGCACCATTGCAACCTGCTAAAATATATAAATTAGGCATAAATTTTTTCAAATATACGAATGTTGTTTAGAGTGTATAAAATGATACTCATTTAAAATAAGAAATTACCCAATAGTCTTTTGTTAAGTAATATTCAATATGATTTCAAACGAAATGAACCACTGTTTACTTTATTAAATATTTGTCTTTTAATCAATCAAGTAGGTATTGTATGAATCAACACCTATTTTAGCATTACAAAGGCTCTTTGAAAAATCATATAACTATGAAAGGTTCTTTCTCATTCCACTATTGTTTTTAAATCAAAACAAATTCAAGTTACTTTTTCAACAACAATAAAAGATTTTCTGCTGCTACCCTACCCGTTTCTGCCCCACCATTCATGTAACCTTGATAGTTATAACTACAATGCTCACCAGCAAAAAGGATATGACCTATGGTCTCTGATTCTGCTCCTGCAAACTTTGTCCATTGCCCAACTTTGTAACAAGCATAGCTAGCTTTAGCAAATGGATAGCTGGGCCAATAAAACTGTGCTTGTTTACCATTCAATGCTTGTTGACTCCCTTTAAACACCTCTTCTAACTGGCTTGTATATTTTTTTAATTTATCTTCCAAAGTTACTTCTTTCATAACATCACTTTCGGTGCCACCAGTAAAAAAGGTATACCCAAAGCTTGTTGTATTTTGCAATTGGGAATGTTCCCAACCCAACTGAAAATTTTTATCAGTGAATGTTTGACCTAAGTATCCTTTTTCGCGCCAAACACTTTTATCATATCCAGCAAATGTTTTTGCATTTCTACCATAGCCTAACTCACTAATGCATTGTTTTTTTGTTGGACTCATAGCTTTCAATGACAATTCAATACTTCGCAAAATAGAAAAGGGAATAGTGCAAATAATATAATCGGCTTCCACCATTTGGCCATTTGCAAAATGAATAGAATAAGCCCCTTCATTCGCATCAACGATTTTAGTCACTGCATGTTCAAAATGAATATCGCCCACTCGTTTAGCTAATTCATCCGTGATACGCTGATTACCTCCAACAATTTTATATCGCTCATCACTTTCTCCAAAAAGACTACAACCTGGCATATTTGTATCAAGCAAAAACAACATATTTATCGCAGATTGTTCACTTGCTTCCAAACCATACTCTGTAGTAAAAGCAATATTAAATAATGATAATAACCATCCATTGATTCCTTTTGATTTTAAGTAATCAATAATGGACATTTCATCCCAGGCTTTTATATTTCCATAATTATCATAACGTATTACCTCTGGCAAGGTATCTATATCTTTTTTAATACTTTCAGCAAAGGGTGCTAAAGCCTTTATCACATCTTGACAGGTATATTTTTTATTTTCAAAATAATAAATATATTTTTCTAAAGGGATGTCTTTTTCTGTATCAAGCAAGGGCAATTGAAAAGTCTTTGCTAAATGCAATATATCTTCATGATTTGAATCAATAAATTCAGCCCCTAATTCAGTCACGATGCCTTCACCCATTAAATTTGATTGAGAATACATCCTCCCACCAGCTCTTTTACTGGCTTCATACAATGAAAATGGAATTCCTTTTTCTTTCAGCAAATACGCCGCATGCAAGCCTGCAACTCCTGCGCCTAAAATGACAATACGTTTTTGATTGCTTGTACAGGATTCGAGCCAAGCAGACCCCATGGTGATGGCTCCAATACCCAAAACAGATTGTTTAATAAATTTTCTTCGAGATGGTATTTGTTGCACTTCCTTTTGATTCATAAAGGCGTTCATCATGCTGTGTTGCAATAATCGCAACAAGGGCGTTTTTGCTTTTTTCATTTAGTTGATTTTTGGTGCATCAAATATAAAAAAGAAGTTTAAAAATTGCAATCCCTTAAATAAAGTTTGATAAAACAAGTTCTATGTATAATTTCACAGGCTTAAAACGCACCTCTTTATGAAGCATGCATATATTTTTCCTGGTCAAGGATCTCAATTTCCTGGTATGGGCAAATCACTTTACGAAACCAATGAAAAAGCTGCTCAATATTTTGAACAAGCCAATGACATACTTGGGTTTCGCATTTCAGACATTATGTTTGATGGCAGCGCAGATGATTTGAAGAAAACAAATGTGACACAACCAGCCATTTTTTTACATTCAATTATATTGTTTAAAATGACAGAAGGGCTAAAACCAGATATGGTAGCCGGACATTCACTTGGTGAATTTACGGCTTTAGTAGCAAACAACACCTTGACCTTTGAAGATGCTTTGCGTTTAGTAGCTATGCGTGCCAATGCTATGCAAAAGGCTTGTGAATTAAATCCTTCAACAATGGCTGCTGTATTAAATCTTGATGACGCAATTGTAGAAGAAATATGTGCTTCGATACAAGATGAAATTGTGGTAGCTGCCAACTATAATTGTCCCGGGCAATTGGTAATTTCTGGTAGTATTAAAGGCATAGAAATCGCTTGTGAAAAAATGAAAGCGGCAGGTGCCAAAAGAGCATTGGTATTACCCGTGGGTGGCGCATTTCATTCACCCCTAATGGAGCCTGCTAAACAAGAGTTACAAACAGCCATAGAACAAACCCTTTTTTCCAATCCTACATGTCCTATTTATCAAAATGTGAATGCGCAAGCGGTTACAGATTCGATGGCAATAAAACAAAACTTAATTGCTCAATTAACTGCACCCGTTAAATGGACTCAAAGTGTACTACAAATGCAATTAGATGGTGCTACTGATTTTACAGAAGTAGGTCCTGGCAATGTGTTACAAGGACTTGTAAAAAAAATATTCAAAGAGGCTGTAACACATAATATTCAATAATAATTTCTTTATTACTTTATTAAAGTTGTAGGAATTATACCTTTTCTTTTTTTAGACTAAATAATACATACAAGAGGTATTAATTGTTTTTAGAACAATTAATACGTTAATAATACAAAGCATTATTGTCAATCTTTTTTAGTGTTTAAATTCAATCCTATGGTTGATATTTATTATATTCGCTTTGAATAACCTACTACACTAATGCTGAAAGATTTTTTTACGTTTACCAAAAACCAAAGCAGGGCAATTGCCATTTTATTAATCGCTATTTTTTTAAGTTTAACCCTCTATGTATTGATGCCCATGATTTACAAAGTAAATCATGAAAATACCGCTGATGAATTAAAAAAAATGATCGCGCAAATAAAGCTAGATGAAACAAGTGAAAAACATCAAGTCAGTACCCCACTCACCCCTTTCCCTTTTGACCCCAACTCGCTCGATTCTTTAGGTTTTGTAAAATTAGGATTGAGATCAAAATTGATACATACCTTATTAAATTATAGAAACAAAGGTGGTCGATTTTACAATAAAGAAAGTGTAAAACGTATATATGGTATGCAGGATACTGAATACGTACAATTAGCCCCTTTTATAAAAATCGAAAATGAAAATCAATTTGAAAAATTTAAAAAGGATGTTATGGTTATTGAACTAAACACGGCCGATACTTCACAATTGATACAATTGAAAGGAATTGGCAGTAAACTTTCGATGAATATTGTGCAATACAGATCGCAACTTGGGGGCTTTGTACATGTAAATCAATTAAAAGAAGTGTATGGCATTTCAAAAGAAACCTTTGCCATGATTAAGCCCTCCATTAAAGTAAACATTACTCATATTCAAAAAATCAATTTGAATGCTGCTACGTTATACGAAATAAATAAACACCCCTATTTAAAAGGAGAAATTGCAAATGCCATTGTAGAATATAGAAAAAAACAACATTACCATATCGCCAATATTCAACAACTAAAAGAAATTGAGTTGATAAATGAAGAAATTTTTCGTAAAATTGCACCTTATATAACAATTCAATAAATTTTTGTCTTATGAATTTTGCACCAACCGAAATGCAATCACAAATAACCGATATGATTCGTGATTTTGCCGAAAAAAATATTCGCCCCAATATGATGGTGTGGGATGAAACGCAGGAATTTCCTGTAGAGGTGTTTCGAAAATTAGGTGAACTCGGTTTAATGGGTGTGCTTATTCCTGCCGAATATGGTGGTTCAGGTTTGTCATACTTTGAGTATATAACCGTGGTGAGCGAAATCGCTAAAGTATGTGGATCTATTGGTTTATCAGTAGCTGCGCACAATTCATTATGCACAAACCATATTTACAAATTTGGTAGTGAAGAAATTAAAAAGAAATATATTCCAAAACTAGCCAGTGGTGAATGGATTGGGGCCTGGGGGCTCACAGAGGCCAATACGGGTTCTGATGCCGGCAACATGAAATGTGTAGCTACAAAAGATGGCGATGAATGGATTATCAATGGTACAAAAAACTGGATTACTCATGGCAAATCAGGCGATGTAGCTGTCGTATTATGCCGAACTGGTGAACCTCGCTCAAAAGACAATGTAACCGCATTTGCCATCGAAAGAAATACCCCTGGATTTACTGCAGGTAAAAAAGAAAACAAATTAGGCATGCGTGCTTCTGAAACAACCGAACTGATATTTGACAATTGTAGAATATCTGATGCTCAACGATTAGGGGAAGTAGGTGAAGGTTTTAAACAAGCCATGAAGATATTAGATGGGGGTAGAATCTCCATTGCCGCATTGGCATTGGGTATTGCAAAAGGTGCTTATGAAGCATCTGTAAAATATGCTAAAGAGCGTGAACAATTTGATCAGCCTATTGCTAATTTTCAAGCTATTCAATGGAAACTAGCAGATATGGCAACTCAAATTGAAACAGCTGAATTGCTTATATACCAGGCTGCAGATTTAATCATCAGGGGTGAAAAAGTAACCCAGCAAAGCGCTATCGCAAAATATTATGCATCTGAAGTATCTGTAAAAGTGGCTACTGATGCAGTACAAATATTTGGCGGTTATGGTTATACTAAAGATTTTCCTGTTGAAAAATATTATAGAGATAGTAAGCTTTGTACCATTGGTGAAGGCACTTCTGAAATTCAAAAATTAGTAATCGCCCGCGAAATCTTAAAATAATCACTGATTATTGCTTTTTAAATTCCCTAAAAGCTGCTTCTAACAAAAACTTTTAAGGATTATAGCATTTAGTTTTATTTACCTATAAAAGCATATTTTGCATCCCAAATCTATTACAAGCTATAATAGCTGATATCATGAGCATTTGAGCGATAAGTATACCTCAATATTGTTATACTAAATACAGGATTAAAATAATTTGATTGATATCGGTATACTGCCTACACATACTGAATTTTAACAATATCCTGTAAATGATCAATACTCTGTTATTGATATAAAAATCTTCTCAAACACTCGTCTTTATTGCATTTGATACACTCACAACAAATTCAACAGCAAAATACACATTTTACACTATTATATGTAACTGCTATAGAATTATGCTCTAGTACACATTGGAATTAAGCCCTTTTTTGCAAAAAAATTGAATTCCCAAATACTTTTTTTGTGGTCTCCCAACTTTAAATTTAATTTATTCGTCTAAAAAAATACATGTTACAACATTATTTTTTTATATTTATGCTCTAAACGATTATTATGAAATCAAAAAAATTACTTTTTTCCACCCTTTTATCATTAGGTTGTCTTACAACTTACATCATTTTAACTTCTTCTGCCACTGCTCAGCAAGGGGTGATGGGCGCCAGTCAAGTTGGTTGCGGCTCTTGTCATGGCTCAGCAAATGCAGCTACTACGATTACTATTACAGGCATGCCTGGTACTGGATTTGTAGCTGGCACTACTTACCCACTAACTTTAAAAGTAACCAATGCGAGTAAATTGGCAGCAGGTTTTGACATGTCAGTATCCTTAGGCACCATTTCAAACCCACCAGCGAATACGATGCTTATGGGTGGTAGCGAATTACATCATACTTCACCCTTAATGATGGCTTCTGGCGATGCTATCTGGAATTTCAGCTGGACTGCTCCTGCATCAGGAAACAGTGTATCTTTTTTTGTTGCAGGCAATGCTGTAAATAATAATAACGGCGATAGTGGTGATCAATGGAATAAAGTTACAATCAATTTTAACAAAGCTATACCTGCAGGTACACAAGACCTGACTGAAACAACAGCACAATTATATCCAAATCCCGTGAACAATTCAATGACTGTTATGACTTCAGATGAAGTGGCGCAAGCTTCTTTTCAAGTGATTTCTATCAATGGTAGTATACAACCAATTGCAGCGAATCAAATCAGCCAACAAGAATATCGCTTAAATACCTCCTCTTTAACACCTGGTATTTATATACTTTCCTATTCAATTAAAGGAAAAATAAAGCATTTATCATTTACTAAAAATTAATGAATCCTCTTGCTTTAAGATAAAATATATTGCAAATTCATAATCCTTCCATTTACCAATAACACAAATTATATGAAATCTAAAAAATTACAATTTATCTACCTTTTAGGGTTCTGCACCTTAGCCTATTTTATTTTTTCTTCCAGTAGTGGTGGCGTCACCGGTAAAGCCACATCAGGATGTGGTGGCAATGGTTGTCATACTGCTGGCAACACCACCATCAATTTGAGTGGAATACCCGCCACTTACGTATATGGCACTACCTATACATGCACCTTAGCGGTTACAAATATTGCAAAAGTTGCCGCAGGTTTTGATTTAACAGTAAATCTTGGTACTATACAAACTATCACCGGACAAGGCACTACTTTGTTTGGCACCACAGAACTACATCACAGCGCACCAAAACTAGACAGCATTCCAGGCACTGCTTTTTGGTTGTTTAAATGGACGGCACCTGCTTCGGGAGGACAGTTGATTGTAAATGTTGCAGGGAATGCTGTAGATAATACAGGCACTTCATCGAATGATTTTTTTGGCACCAATCAATTTACCTTTGCAGCTCCTGCAGTCGCTACCTCTCCTACAGTAACAAATGTAAGCATTAACGGTATTACATCTACGGGTGCAACAGTCAATGCTTCTGTAAATGCAAATGGTAGCAACACCACTGCAGTCATTGAATATGGTTTAACAGCTGCATATGGTAGTTCAACGGCCATGACCCCTTCACCGATTACTGGAATTACCCCTACAGCTGCTACAGGCAATATAACAGGATTAACACCAAATACCCTTTACCATTACAGAGTAAAAGCGACCAATGCAGGAGGCATCACATCAAGTACAGATGCTACCTTTACAACATTGAATGCTGCATCAGTAAACAGTATTGAGCAATCAAACATAGAGATATACCCGAATCCAGTTATTGATTATTTAATGTATAATAACAAAGCGAACCCTAATAATGTTCAATTTACAATTATTGCAGTCAATGGCACTTCGCAACTTGTACAAATTGAAAAAATATCTAATGGAAATTATAAAATTCAAACCAATACACTTGCAACAGGAAATTATGTATTGTTGATGGAACTTGATGGCAAAAAATATTATCACCATTTTTCTAAATAGTTCTTTTCAAATTTATGTATATAAAAGCTATCTTCTATGGGAGATAGCTTTTTTTCATTTCTAATGTTTTGATTGATTGTATATTTGTATAAAATACGATTTGTATGAAAAAAAATATTTTATCCCTCCTTTTCATTTTTGTATTTACTTACAACCATGCAGCACCCTATGAAAGGGGCTTAAGTCTATCTAATAAAAATCAACCTAAAAAAAACACGGGGTTTGATAAATCACGTTTGTTACTTGGACCAGGTATTGGGGCTGGCGCTGCTTATAGGGCCTTTTCCATTAATTTATCTCCAACCATAGGTTATGCATTTCATGAAAATTTCAATGCGGGTGTCACTTTAGGATTTAATTATTTTCAGCAAGCAGAAGATTATACCAATCCTGTAACCAATGCTTTAGAAACATATAAATATAAATATCCTGGGTACTCGTTTAGTGTCTATGGCCGATATTTATTGAAAAATTTCTTATTGTTTAATTTCGAACCTGAACTCAACAATGTAAAGTTTGTAAAAGGATACTCTATTGATTGGACCACTGGCAAACCTATCGAAAATAAACAAAGGATTACAATCCCATCTGTATTGGTTGGTATTGGCTATATGCAACGTTTTGGACAATATAGTTATTCATTTATTAGTTTGAATTATGATTTGATTCAAAACCCCAATTCAAGATATTTTCAAACACTGGATTATCGTTTCGGAGTTATGATACAACTTTTTAATTAATAACAAGTTACCCCGTTATTATCCAAGTTTTTCCATTGAAAAAAATATCTCTTTTACTGATTTCGTTTATTTTTAGTCTGAAGATGCTGGCAGGTCCGTTTCAGTCAGTATTATCGCAAAACATGCTAATCAAAAAGAAAAAAGATAACAGAGAATTCCGCTTTTTAATTGGCATCGACGCAGGGTTAAGTTTTGCCTATACTCCCCTTTCTTTTACTTCGAATGTGTACGGAAAAATTGCTTTTCTTTATAAGAACACAACTTCAATTGGTGTCACCTTTGGCATCAGTCATTTGAAAGATACCTTTATCGAACGAAGCAAAGCGCCAATCAATTATAAGACAACTTATTCCTATGACAACCTGGTGTGGTCAGCTGGTTTGTTTTACCGGATGACCATATTAAAACACCTGCTTTTCAATGCTGAACCGCGGCTATTTTACTCCCGAAAAGTACATGCTGTAAAATCACAAACATATAATAATACAACATTCGACGACGAAAGAGCGGTTGTGCCTGGTTTGCTATTTGGTGCAGGCTATTCTGACAACACTTTTTTAAACATTATAACCAACTTTTATATTAATTATGATTTTCTACAAAACCGGTATAGTCCTTATTACAAAAGAGTTGATTTCAGGTTTGGTTTTATGTTGCCGCTCTAATCCGATGATACATTTATTAAACTCCCTGACTTTGCTGACTATGCAAAATCAATATCTATATCGCCTTACTAATTTTTGTAATTAGTAACTATATTTGTGCCTCATGCCAAATCAATATAGTCAATTCACTGCCCTAAAAGCCTTAACCAAAGGAAGTCTACAAAGTTTATTAAAAAGCCCTTCTGCTATATTTTTTAGTATTGCTTTCCCCCTCATTTTTATTTCTGCCTTTGGGCTTATGAGCAATGGTGGATACAAGGCAGACATTGCCTTTGAAAAAGACAGTGATACCCTCAACTATATTTACAAAACACTGAGCAATATGCCTGTTGTAAACGTACTTCATTTTGAGAATCAGGAAAAACAAGCAGAAGAATTTAAAAAAGGGAAAATTGCTGCTATTTTATCAATAAAACTTTTGAACGAAACACAAGCACCTTATTACAGTATCGATTTCAAAACGAGTAATGCTTCAGGGAATGATAAAAATGTTGCTCGTCAACTTCTTAACAGTGTGCTTGATACATTAAATAAAGTACAATTCCCCGACAACAAACAAATAGCAGTTGTAAATACACCTCCATCACTAGAAGGAAGAGAATACAAATACCTTGATTTCTTTCTGCCGGGTATGCTTGGTTTTTCCATGCTCAGTGCGGGTATCTTTGGAACCGCTTTTGTATTTTTTACCCTTCGTCAAACATTGGTATTAAAACGTTTTTTTGCGACCCCTGTAAAACGAATTCAGATTATATTGTCTGAAGGTATTGCACGGCTTTTATTACAACTTATGTCTTCTTCAATCATTATTTTGGTTGGTCACTTTGCTTTTGGATTTACCTTAGTACATGGTATCAATACTTTTTTTCAAATGCTGGTTTTGTGTTGTATAGGTCTTGTTTTGTTTTTAGGGATGGGATTCGTTATCAGCAGTTTAGCTAAAAACGAAGCCATGATACCCCCTTTAGCCAATATGATTACCATGCCACAACTTCTTTTATCTGGTGTATTTTTAGGGGTGAGTAATTTCCCTTCGTGGTTGCAACCTTTCTGCAAAATACTTCCGCTTACCCAACTGAATGATGCTATGCGCGCTGTGGCTTTTGAAGGAAAGTCAATAATGGATTGCTGGCAACAAATAGGCATCATGGGTATATGGGGTATTGTCGTTTATATCATAGCAGTAAAAGTTTTCAAATGGGAATAAATCGTTTTGTTCTTATTTATGCTTAAAGTATATATCATAAGAGGACGCTATAATTCATCATAGCATTTCGCTTGCTCTCATGATACTTCTATTACTATATCAATACAATGGCAGTTTATATGTGTTGATTTTTAGTAAATAAATAAGCTATAATTTAAATCAAACTTCATCTTTTTTCAAATAAATTACTTTTTTTTTTATCTTGTAAAAAAATTATAACCTAAAACATATTAAACTGGAGATGCAGAAAAGATGGACCTTAAAAAAAACAGATGAACAAATAAGCAACAGACTGTACGAACAACTCAAAATACATCCCGTATTATGCAGACTATTAGCTCAAAGAGGGATTGAAAATTATGACGATGCAAAAAAATTCTTTAGAACCCATGAAGACCAACTATTAGATCCTTTTCTGATGAAAGGCATGCAACGTGCCATTGATCGTATATTACAAGCGATTGCTCATGAAGAAAAAATACTCATTTATGGCGACTATGATGTAGATGGCACAACTTCAGTAGCAGTCGTTTACACCTTTTTTAAAAACATTTACCCCAATATTGAATTTTATATCCCTCACCGCTTTACCGAAGGGTATGGAGTGTCAAAACAAGGCATTGATTATGCTATTGCAAACTCTTTTAAATTACTTATTACATTAGATTGTGGTATAAAATCGGCCCAGTTATTGACTTATGCAAATCAACATGGCATTGATACGATCGTTTGTGATCATCATTTACCAGGAGATGATTTACCTGATGTGGTTGCCATTTTAAACCCTAAACAAGCCGATTGCCCCTACCCTTACAAAGAATTATGTGGTTGTGGCATCGGGTATAAATTAATTACGGCCTTTGCAAGTCAAAAGAATATTGATGTTGAAGAAGTCAATAAAAATTTAGATTTAGTAGCGACTGCCATCGCTGCAGATATCGTACCCATCACAGGTGAAAATCGAACATTGGCTGTGCTGGGTTTAAATAAAGTAAATACCAATCCCTCCATTCCTATTCAGGCCCTTAAAATGATAAGTGAAATGGAAAAAGCATTTACCATCACCGATTTGGTTTTTATTATTGCACCTCGTGTAAATGCTGCTGGTCGTATGGATGATGCACGCAAGGCAGTGGACTTGTTTATTGAAACTGATTTAAAAAAAGCGATGTTGCTTGCCGAGTTATTACAAGTTGACAATAACGACCGTAGAGATGTAGATAAACAAACTACCTTGGAGGCATTAGATCTATTGCATAATAATGAATATTATTTAACACAAAAATCGACCGTTGTATATCAACCTCATTGGCATAAAGGAGTAGTAGGAATTGTAGCATCCCGATTGATTGAACACCATTACCGACCTACTATTGTATTAACCCAGAGCAATGGTAAACTTACAGGCTCTGCACGATCGATCAAAGGGTTTAACCTTTTTGAAGGCTTAAATGAATGTGCTGATTATCTGGAAAATTATGGAGGTCATTATTTTGCTGCAGGTTTAACACTTGATGAAACAATGCTGGTGGGCTTTACCAAAAAATTTGATGAAGTGGTTCGCAGTAAAGTACCCATTGAATTGTTTGAACCAGCCATAGAAATTGATGCAACAATCCATTTTGCAGACATCAACCCTGGTTTTTTAAATATTTTAAATCAGTTTGCCCCTCATGGTCCAGAAAATATGAAACCGATATTTATGACCAGAAATGTATATGACTATAATGGGTATAGCCATGTTGTCAAAGAAAAACATCTTCGATTTGTATTGTGTCAACAAAATGGCAAAACCTTCAATGGCATCGGATTTAATTTAGCCGATAAAGAAAACATTTTAAAATCAAATGAACCATTTGACATTTTGTATCATATTGAAGAAAATCATTGGAACGGCAATACAACAATTCAACTTAAAATCATTGACATACGATTGAGTGTTGCAGAAGATAAATGAAGAACATCCAAATGATACATTACAAATAGTACATTTACCACAAGCTGAAATCAGGATGTGTTGGCATGATGACAATCTTATTAAAACGACTTCATTCATGAAGTTGTTATTAATGGAGAAGTTTCAACCCATGTTTCCCCATTTTTTTTAAAAACATAAAGTTTTATGGTTTTAGAAAAGGCATTAAAAAAGTATAAAAATGGACCAATCATTCCCCTTTAAAGTGAATATTTTAACAGAAATGCCTCCTATTTTTTATCATTTCCAGTAAATCGAACACATATTAAGTATTTGTTTAATATATAAAATTGGAATAATTTTTGCTTATATCGAAAATCTGTTTTACTTTCGCACTCCCAAATTGGCAACGCACGTGCAAATTTTCTTATTTTAACTACATACAAAGTTTTATAACTAAAAGGGTTTTACCACTTTGGGACAATATTGTTTTTTCATAAACGAACGCGTTAAATATTATTATGGCTGCAACAAAAAATGCTAAAACTACCGAAAGAATAAGCTTCGGGAAGATCAAACAAGCTTCTGAAACACCTGATTTACTGGACATTCAGTTAGCTTCATTTTCCGACTTTTTACAATTGGAAACCACACCTGACAAGCGAAACAATGAAGGCCTTTTCAGGGTATTTAAAGAAAATTTTCCGATTACAGATACACGGAATATTTTCGTCTTGGAATTTTTAGATTATTTTGTTGACCCACCCCGTTACTCTATCGACGAATGTATAGATAGAGGATTAACTTATTCAGTACCCTTAAAAGCTAAATTAAGACTTAGCTGTAATGATGAAGAACATATTGACTTCGAAACCATTGTACAAGATGTGTTTTTAGGCAATATCCCTTATATGACACCAAGAGGCACCTTTGTAATCAATGGTTCTGAACGTGTAATCGTTTCACAACTTCATCGTTCACCAGGCGTATTCTTCGGTCAATCTACCCATCCTAATGGAACCAAAATATATTCTGCCCGTGTGATTCCTTTTAAAGGAGCTTGGATGGAATTTGCGACAGATATCAACAACGTGATGTACTCATACATCGATCGTAAGAAAAAATTCCCAGTTACCATGCTGTTACGTGCCATCGGATACGAAACAGATAAAGACATTCTGGAGTTATTTGGCATGGCTGATGAAGTAAAAGCAGACAAGAAAACATTGATTGACCATGTAGGTAAATTATTGGCTGCCCGTGTTTTGAGAAGCTGGACTGAAGATTTCGTAGATGAAGATACCGGTGAAGTTGTTTCTATCGAACGTAATGAAGTTATTCTTGACAGAGACTCAATACTTACCGAAGATAGCATCGATATGATACTTGAATTAGGCATTAAATCAGTTTTCTTACAAAAAGAAGATGCAGGTGGCGACTATTCAATTATCTATAATACCCTTAATAAAGATACTTCTAATTCAGAATTAGAAGCTGTTCAACATATTTATCGTCAGTTGAGAAGCACCGATGCTCCCGATGATGAAACAGCACGTGGCATTATCGATAAATTATTTTTCTCTGATAAGAGATATGATTTAGGTGAAGTGGGTCGATACAAAATTAACCGCAAACTAGGGTTTCCTTTAACCTTATCGAAAAAAGTATTAACCAAAGATGACATTATTGCCATCATTAAGTACTTAGTACAACTGACCAATGCTAAAGCAGAAATCGATGACATCGATCATTTAAGTAATCGTCGTGTAAGAACGGTGGGTGAACAATTATATGCACAGTTTGGTGTAGGTCTTGCTCGTATGGCACGTACCATTCGTGAACGTATGAATGTACGTGACAATGAAGTATTCACTCCTATCGACCTAATCAATGCAAGAACTTTGTCATCAGTGATTAATTCATTTTTTGGTACTTCACAATTATCACAGTTTCTTGATCAAACCAATCCATTGTCTGAAATCACACACAAACGTCGTATTTCAGCACTCGGGCCCGGCGGTTTAAGTCGTGAAAGAGCTGGTTTTGAGGTACGTGACGTACACTATTCACACTATGGTCGTCTTTGCACTATTGAAACCCCTGAGGGACCTAACATTGGTTTGATATCTACCTTATGTGTACATGCCAAAATCAATGACATGGGCTTTATCGAAACCCCGTACAGAAAAGTAAAAGACGGAAAAGTAGATGCTAAACAAGTGTATTTAAGTGCTGAAGAAGAAGATGATGCAAAAATTGCGCAAGCAGATGTACCATTAGATGAAAAGGGTCATTTTACAGAAGAAAAAATTCGTTCACGTCAAACTGGCGATTTCCCTATACTAGACAAAGCAGAGGTAGAATACATGGATGTGGCACCTAACCAAATTGTAGGTTTAAGTGCTTCTTTAATTCCTTTCTTAGAACATGATGATGCGAACCGTGCCTTGATGGGTTCAAACATGCAACGTCAAGGTGTTCCATTGTTACGTCCTGAAGTGCCTATAGTAGGTACTGGTCTTGAAGCAAAAGCTGCCCGTGACGCACGTATACAAATAACAGCAACTGGCGAAGGCGTTGTAGAATATGTAGATGCCAACGAAATACATGTACGTTATAAGCGTTCTGAAACCCAACGTCTGATTTCTTTCGATGATGACTTAGTGGTTTACAAACTAACCAAATACTCTAAAACCAACCAAAGCACTTGTATAAACCTAAAACCACATGTGGTAAAAGGACAAGCTGTGAAATTGGGCGATTTCTTAACCGATGGCTATGCCACCAAAGATGGTGAATTAGCATTGGGACGAAACCTTCGTGTAGCCTTCATGCCTTGGAAAGGGTATAATTTTGAAGATGCGATTGTAATCAATGAAAAAGTTGTACGTGAAGACTGGTTTACCTCAATCCATATCGATGAGTATGAACTTGAAGTGCGTGATACAAAACTTGGGGAAGAAGAACTTACACCCGATATACCAAATGTAAGTGAAGAAGCTACCAAAGATTTAGATGACAACGGTATTATTCGTCTGGGCGCTCATGTAAAAGAAGGTGATATCTTAATTGGTAAAATTACGCCTAAAGGGGAAACAGATCCTACACCGGAAGAAAAATTATTGCGTGCTATCTTTGGTGACAAAGCAGGCGATGCAAAAGATGCCTCTTTAAAAATGCCTCCTTCTATTGAAGGCGTAGTCATTAGCAAAAAACTATTTGCCAGAGCTAAAAAAGATAAGAATTCAAAAATTCGTGAAAAAGCAGCTGTAGAAAAAATTGAGAAAGTACATCAAGAAAACCTTGAAATAATCAATGAAAATCTCTATGCTAAACTTGAAAAATTACTTGAAGGTCAAACTTCTGCTGGCGTAACCAACCATTATGGTGAAATTGTTATCGGCAAAAGCGCAAAATTCTCTGCAAAGGCTATTAAATCTATTGATTTTGCCATGGTCAATCCATTAAACTGGACTGCTGATGAAAAAATGAACGATTTAATCAATCAATTATTACACAATTACAATATTCGCTATAACGAAGAAATCGGTAGATACAAACGCGAAAAATTCAATATTACCATCGGTGATGAATTACCAAATGGTGTATTAAAATTAGCCAAAGTATACCTTGCAAGTAAACGTAAGTTGAAAGTGGGTGATAAAATGGCAGGCCGTCATGGTAATAAAGGGATTGTAGCACGTATTGTACGTCAGGAAGATATGCCTTTCCTTGAAGATGGTTCACCAGTTGATATCGTATTGAATCCGTTGGGTGTACCTTCACGTATGAACCTTGGACAGATCTATGAAACCATCCTCGGTATGGCAGGTATGACCTTAGGTGTAAAATTTGCAACACCAATTTTTGATGGTGCAAGCAAAGATGAAATTGAAGCTAAAGTACAAGAAGCAAATTTACCTGACTGGTGTCACACATACTTGTTTGACGGTGAAACGGGTGACCGCTTCCATCAGAAAGCAACTGTGGGTGTAATCTATATGATGAAACTACATCACTTGGTAGATGACAAAATGCATGCTCGTTCTATCGGACCATACAGTTTGATTACGCAACAACCTTTGGGTGGTAAAGCACAGTTTGGTGGACAACGTTTCGGTGAGATGGAGGTTTGGGCGATAGAAGCTTATGGAGCTTCTAATATCCTACAGGAATTGTTGACATTGAAATCAGATGATATCACTGGTCGTGCAAAAGCGTATGAAGCCATTGTAAAAGGTGATAACTTACCTAAGCCAGGCATTCCTGAATCATTCAATGTATTGGTGCATGAATTAAGAGGTCTAGGTCTTGACCTTCACTTCGAGAATCAATAAGTATTTTAATATTTGTTTAAAGAAGAATCCTCAACGAAAGTTGGGGATTTTTTTTGTATTGAATCTACTTACTTTTTGCATTCAAGGACATCAACTTCCACATACCTATTTTTTAAACATCCTCACAATTTCAAGAAAATCAATTCTTAAAATATGTGCAATTTCTGAAATTCGTACAATCCCAATATCGTTGATGTTGCCATTCTCAATATTGCTCAATTGTTGTGGTGATATTTGTAGACTATGAGCGAAACTCTTACGAGGAATACGCCTTTCTTCCCGACAGTTGCGAATATGACTTCCTATTTCCCTTAAAAAGGGTGCTGACTTTTTCTTTGACATATACTAGTAGGTATTTAATCAAAACAAATATAATTAAAAAATCAAAATAAAACATGTTGCAAATTAAACTTGCAACATTGCAAATTAAGCTTGCACATTTTTTTGCTTAAAAATCAACATGAAATTAATCTGAATGTAAGTTTGTCGAAACAAAAATTATTAAACATGAAAAATCTACTCAAGTCGCTTTTATGCGCAAGTCTTCTTATTATTTCTTTTGCATCATGCAAAAAAAACCTAAATGTAATTTCATCAAGTAATAATGGCCAAATCGAAAAAAATACGGTGGTCAATATGCAAAGATTAAGTGGCAACGATCGCCGAATTGCTTATGAAACATTAACCCCTGCAGAAGTGAAAGAATTCTGGATTGAGCACATCAACCAATTTGTAGAAGACCGCACCTTAACAACTGTACAAACTGCAACAATTAGTACTTTACTCACTTTCATCGAGAACCATACATTAGATGAAAATGCAGAAACTCTCCTTCAAGACTTTCAATCCGTTTGGTTGCCAAATGCTTTACTGGTATTTACGAAAGAGGAGGTTTTTCTTTTGGCATTTTCGTTGTATGACAATGTTGATGATGACTATGAAGGACTTGTAAATGCAAATGGTGGAGGCGGAGGTACCGGCACAAATAATCCTCTTAAAAAATGTCAATGTGAAATAGGCAGCTCATTTTGGGCTTGTGCAATGCACCCCATACAATGTACGAATATCACCTGCTTACATACAACTTCCTGCGGTTTTTTACTTATGTCAGAATGTGATGGAAGATGCGATGTTACAAAAGGTTAATATTTCTACATTATTTCTATATAATTTTAATCACTTCGATTTTTTATGTTTATTTTTCAAAATATGCAACTCAAAACAATTTTCATTTTTTTATTGAAAATTTTATTGGTTAGTGCTTTTGTGGGAACCTATAACTTAATTACAAACGGGCTAGTAAATGATTATGATTTCAATATCCTATCTAATTTTGCGCAGTACATTCTTTTTATCAAATTATATGTTTTTTTATTTAAACCCAAAACGAAATTTGATCAGATTTTTGATGTGTCACTGTTAATCGGATCCATTCTATTTACAGTAGTCACCGCCTATTTAATAGGACGCAATAAGTTCTTTCCAGAGTTTTTCCCATGCATGCCTATTTTTTGTTTCTTGGCAATATTACTGGCATATTTTAAGAAAAAAAATCAGTATATTATTATCTGTTTCCTTTTACTATTAAGTTTTTTGTGTGGGAAATTTTGGGTGAGCAGTTACTATTTCGAAAAATATAAAACAAATTCCCTTTTAGCAAAATCAGACTCAAGTATTCAAGATATACAATTTTACAACCTAGATAGTCAATTGGTCACCTTGAATCCCACAAAATACAAGGTGTCCATTTTTAAATTTAGTTTTCGTAATTGCTTACCATGCAGACAATTAAATCCAATGTTTGATGAATGGTGCAAGGAATATAAGACCAACCCAAATATCCTCATTGCAAAAATCAATCCGGTAGAGGATATTGTATTTATAAATGCGGTAACCGATAGCCAAGATTTAAAAATCACTTATTCGGATTTATATACTGGCAACTCAAAAAGCAATCGATTTAATGTACAATTACACCCAGTAACCATCATCATGGATGCGAAGGGGAAGCAAGTATATCGCTTTGATGGCTATTGGCGTAGTACCAAAGAAAAACAAGCTCGTGATTTTAAACACACGGTGGATTCATTATTGAGTGTTCCCTAATCAAGAATATATATGATTAAAAAAATATTGATCGCCATGCTATTTTTTGCTTCTTGTAAGCAAAGTAAAAAGCAATTAATCATTTGCCCTTATGACATCCATTTGGGAGTGGTAAATGTAGGAGATACCATGGCTTACAAAATAAGCTTTCGCAATGCTTCCACAAAAGATAATATATTCGTAAAAGGTATTTCTTCCAATTGTACTTGTGCAATAGTTTCCTCTGATTCCTTTCATATTCCTCCTCAAGCTACAATGGAGGTCAGTGGAAAATTTATAGGTAAAAAAGAAGATACTGGTTCTATTTCACAAAGAATTGCGATTCACTCCGATGCAGATTCGGCCTTTCAGTTTGTGAACATTATGGCTCAGGTAAAATAGAATGCACTTTTGTTTGCTTCCTTACAAAACCACCTCAATTTAGCACCAACTGCAGCATATTATTATGCAGCAGCATTAGATTATTTAAATAATAACAACGACACATTAAAGATGGTCCACTAGTAATTTGCTTAAGTGTAATATGAGTAGGCATTATACCGATATTCTTCTGACTACTTATTAAATACATTTGGTTTAACTTTATTGGATTTACTTTAACAGACCATTATTTTGAGAAGGTTTGCAATATATCTGTTGTTTTGTGAGGGGACAAAACCTGGGGTGAAACCCCAAAAATCCATATTTTCCAAAAAATTCTCCCATTCCCTGAATTTTCATTAAAAACATGTTCTTTGTCCCAAAATACTTTCAAACTAAATTTGTTGGTACAAAAAAATAAACTACTTTTGCATCCAATTAAAAAATAAAACCTAATACTTTAAAGATGTCAGTATTAACTACAGAACGCAAAAAAGAATTATTTGCAACACACGGCGGAAGTGAAACCAATACAGGGTCTACACAAGCGCAAATTGCTATGCTTACCGAAAGAATCAAACATATTTCGGCCCATATGCAAAAAAACAAAAAAGATTTTAACACAAATCGTGGTTTAATCCAATTAGTAGGTCAGCGTAAATCACTCCTTACTTATCTTTCTAAAACAAATCTCGAAGGTTATAGAGCACTCCTTGTAACCCTTGGCTTAAGGAAATAATTTCAACATAAGCGTTCCCAACTCACAAGGTTGGGAATTGCCATTTTTAGGCGCCACTTATTTTTATTTATTTTCTAAACACTCATTGATTGAGCAAATTAGTTTTGAAAATAACATTGGTCAAACGTAGCACCTTATTATTTCTCTTCTTTATTAGGCATGATGCCATGGAATAAGTATATCGTAGTAAACCTACACAATTTCAAACTTTAAAAAACAAAAACATGTTCAACTTAAAAACAAAAACATTTGATATAGGTGACGGTCGTCAAATCACCCTAGAAACAGGTAAATTAGCCCGTCAAGCTCATGGATCAGCATTGGTTCGTATGGGCAATTGCGCCATTCTTGCAACAGTAGTTGCTAATAAAGAACCAAAACCAGGTCAATCATTTTTTCCATTGTCAGTAGATTATCAAGAAAAATTTGCCGCTGCAGGTCGTATTCCTGGCTCGTTTTTTAAACGTGAAGGTCGATTAAGCGATAATGAAATACTCATTTCAAGACTGATTGACAGAGCCTTACGCCCCCTATTCCCAGATGATTACTTATGTGAAGTACAAGTATTAGTGACTTTAATATCATCTGATTCAGAAATTATGCCTGATGCATTGGCTTGTTTAGCAGCTTCAGCCGCCCTTGCAGTATCAGATGTGCCGATCAGTGAAATCATTTCAGAAGTTCGTGTTTCACGTATACAAGGGCAATTTGTAATCAACCCTACAAGAACACAAATGAAAGAATCTACCATGGATTTTATCATTGCAGCCACAGAGAAAAATATCATGATGGTTGAAGGTGAAAGTAAAGAATGCAGTGAAGAAGATTTGATAGGTGCTATCGAAGCCGGACATGAAGCCATTAAAATACAAGTACAAGCTCAACGTGAATTATGGGAACTCGTAGGATCGCCTGCAAAACGCGATTATACAAAACCGTATCGTAACGATGAGCTAAAAGAAAAAATATCCCTATTTGCCAAAGACAAAATTTATGAAGTCGCGAAAGCAGCTTCACCTAAAAATGTTCGTACAGACGCATTTAACCAATTAGGCGCTGATACAGTGACGCATTTGGGTGAATTAAGCCCTGAAGATGCAGCACTTGTAGGTTACTATTTTCATAATTTAGAAAAAGAAGTGATACGCAATATGATGATTGACGAACGTGTTCGTCTGGATGGTAGAGCTTTAGATCAAGTTCGTCCATTGGAAATGGAAATCGATTATTTGCCTTCTCCACATGGTATGGCCTTGTTTACCCGTGGCGAAACCCAATCATTAACTACCGTCACTTTAGGTACTCCAGATGATGAAAAAATGATTGAAGATGCAGAAGGTTCTGAATATTCAAGTTTTTATTTACATTATAACTTCCCTCCTTTTTCTACAGGTGATATTAAACCAATGCGTGGACCGGGTCGTAGAGAAGTTGGACATGGTGCTTTAGCACAACGTTCTTTAAAACAAGTAATACCCGCTAAAGAAGCGTTCCCTTATACCATTCGTATTATATCAGATATCCTTGAAAGCAATGGCTCTTCATCAATGGCTACCGTGTGCGCTGGTTCACTCGCTTTGATGGATGCTGGGGTTCCGATTCCGAAACATGTGTCAGGAGTAGCCATGGGGCTTATATCACGTCAGGATGGCAAATGGGTAGTATTGACCGATATATTGGGTGATGAAGATCATTTAGGTGATATGGATTTTAAAGTAACAGGTACAAGAGATGGCATTTGTGGTATACAAATGGATATCAAAGTTGATGGATTAAGTAT
>OEIV010000354.1_pt1 | contig 26698 bp, 14 predicted proteins | sample 1539231 | NCBI WGS metagenome assembly OEIV01 (sample SAMN03794762, study PRJEB22550) | activated sludge metagenome | feature: wastewater treatment plant; material: activated sludge; isolation source: Wastewater treatment plant of a petroleum refinery complex | place: Argentina: Buenos Aires ... | reverse complement strand
ACCTTTAACAACATAATAATTATATATTCCTTGACTACATAAATACTCTTTTCTTTTTCCACATATCATTATACTATCACAATAATAAACATTATTCTTACGATTAGTTACTATATCCATTGGAGTTACTTCTTTCTTATTTCCATATTGTGGATAAAAATATATTATATCATTAATAAAATATTTTGTAACAATATCTTTTAAGTAATAATTAAAATTGTTCCTTATTGTAGTATAAGGTATAGGACTATGTATATTTGATATAAAAGTCATATAATCTTTATTTAAATAACGATTATCTAATTCTTTAATAACTCTATTATATATCTTATCAAACCTTTCTTTTATAATTTCAATGTTCTCTGGTATTAATCTTATCTCTTCTTTATTTAATGAAGGCTCTAATTCATTTACTTTAAATTTTACATATATATATTTACATATTAAATCACTTTGCTCTAAATCATAATTATATAATGTATTACCTATTAATACATGCCCTCTAAAATTATAATCAGGTCTATCCTTTATTATATACATATCTTCATCTTCATATAAAGGTGGCATATTGTCAATATTCCTTACTTTTATATTAATATAATTTATACTCTTAAAGAAATATAAAGATGCTTCTAAATATTCAATTATCTTTTTCTTGTCTATTTCTAAATTTAATATAATCTCTGTACCAATACCATCTTCTTTAAATGTACCTAAATGCTTATAAGATATAGTATCTGATACATCTACCAATAAGTAACTATTCTTATACCCATCAAAATAAGTATGTATAGTCGTAACTTTACTGATACTACATATACTTAACATACCAATTCCAAAACCTCCTAAACTATCTGCACTTTCACTTTTAACAGTTTCCCCTTTTGTGAAAAAAGTATTTATAACCGTATCATGTGACATCCCTATACCATAATCTCTAAATATAAGTTTATTCTCTTTTTCAACGTACTCTATATCCGCTTTAAACTCTCTATCTATATTCATAAAAGCATCTTGCATATTAGCAGCTATTTCCCTAAATGCAGATTCATGAGGCTTTTGATATAAATTACTACTAAGTTGTTTTAATAACTTACCAGACATAGTTTCCGATATCTTTAAAGAATGTAAACCTATCTCCGAATAATCTATTTTCTCAATTATATCTAATTTCATTTTCTATATTACTATTTAATTTAATAATTCTTATTCACGATTAACAAAGAAGCCCAAATTTCAACTATCTTTTATTTTATGATAATATACTTATCAAAAATAATAATTGAAATTTGGGCTTTATATTTAATCGTCAATTAATTCACTTTCTATAAACATGAATGTTGTATATTCACTATATTTAGTAGCTGTTGTAACAAACGGATTTGTTTTTTCATAATCATTTACAAAATCTATATGTTTTTGGTTATCATTATTTTCTGTTGCTTTTTTAAACCATCGCATATATCCTGCAAAAGCATAGGATTCATTTTGCTTATTATTTCCAAATTCTTTTGTATACCATGCTGTATAAGCATTTTGCATATTTTTCAACCATACACTATATTCTCTTTCGTATCTAAGACATTCATCATAGACATCTGTTGCTTTGTCTTTATTTGTAGATGAATATATTATATATATTTCAGGAATATAGTCATTACCTTTCTCTTCTGTTATTTGTAATATTTGATATATTGGTATCATTATGTATTTTTATTTGTAATTAAATCTCTAAGTTTAGAATACTTTTCAGCTTCTTCATAATCTTCTCTTTCTATTGCATCTTCTATCATTACTGTATAAGTGTATTCATCTCCATAATCTTCAATATTATCTTTACTGATATGTTGTTCTAAAAGTATATTTATTTTACCATTTTCCGAATAATATTCTGTAAGTTTAATAATATGGTTATTTAAATCTTCTTTTTTATTTATATTAATAGTAATATCAGTTTCTTTAAATAATGAAGATAAATCTAATTGCCTATCTATTAAAGTAATAGTAGCAGTAGTTATACCTTCTTCAATATTAGTAACATAAAAATTATTCTTAATAATAGTAATAACACAATCAGGTATGTTAACATCTTCTCTTAATATATTGAAATTATAATCTTTTGCAACTTCTTGTATAAGTCTAATAGTAGGATTAGTTTCATCTATTATATAATTTTCAGGATAGATAAATAATATATACAAATAAGGTTTATCTTGAAAGTAAGATAAAGTGTAATCTATTGTTAATTTATCTATCCTTATCACATTTGATATATCTTTCATATAGCTAATTCTAAGGGTATTTGTTGAAATTTACATTGATAATCTGTATAAAAATCATCAACTGTAATGTTGTAAAAATTTTTTGTTTTTATATCTTTCATATATATTTTAGGAGTACTTTCGTCATATCTATTCAATAATTCTTCTGCAAAAGATAAATGTCTATCATATATATGACAATTAGATATAAATACATTAAATTTACCTAATTTATAATTAAATAATTTAGCTATAATCATTTGTAAACATACATACTGTACACAATTAATACAGTAAGCTGTAATAAAATCACTACTTCTACTTAATAAAGCCATATCTAAATAGCCATCTCTTATTTCAAAATTTACATTATAAAAACAAGGTTTTAATCCATTACTATTTATAAAATCTTGTTCTTGCCATAAATTAATAATCTTTCTTCTACTTTCAGGGTCATTTCTAAAAGTACTTAATAAATTATCTATAATATTATAATTATCTACTGTTTTACCATATCTTTCACCTATTGTATCATTACCTATATTAAATTCATTCCACCATTGTATATTATATTTATTATTTAATAATTCTAAACTGTTAGATTTATCTTGATATATCCATAATAATTCTTTAATAGCAGATTTAAATGCTAATGGTCTTAAAGTGACAATAGGAAATTCTCCTTTATTTAAATCATAAGTATGATTTACAAATGTAATATATTTACTATAAGCAGGAGTTCCATCTTTCCACTTAGGTCTTGGATTAGTGTCCCATGTACCTGTTTTTAATATTTTATAAATCACATCTTTAAATAAACTGTTTGCTCTACTCATAGTTTAAGTATAATATTTGTATTTATTGTATACATAGCCCACATACCTATAACAGTAGCTATTATATATACTACAATATCTATTTTTCTAACAATTGGTTGTTTATCTATAAACAGTAATTTACTGCTTATGAATTTTAATATTACAAATAACATACTTAATAGTATATTCTTTTGACTAACAAGTAATATTATCCCTGTAATTAAGAAATATTTTATATATGTATCTACTAATAAATATAAATTTACTTTTGATAATAGTAATGATATTTCTTTTTTTATGTTATTATTTAGTGTATTTTCCATTTCTTCTTGTGTTAATTTTTTTATCATATATTTTTAAATGATTTGTGTCCCAAAGAATAATCACTTGTTCTAAATCATTATTCTTTACAACATAATGCTCTTTTTTCATAGTTACAAATATAACATCTTCTATTTTTACTAATGTATCATCTTGAATATTTAATAAATCATCAATACTAATACTAATCAATATATCTAAGTTATTACTTTTTTTATAAAGATTGGTCAAATTAATATCTATTTCTAAATTACTTTCTTTTTCAAAATAATCGACTAAACTATATATAGTATTTATTTTCTTATTCTCATCTATTAATATATCTATCATATATTCATTGAAAGATATATTAAAGTCCTTACTTATCATTTCATCTTTAATAGATATATGTGACAACACGGAAGATAAGTCGTATTTACTGTATATATAACTTAATAAAGGAGTATAACTTCCCTCTATATATAGTTCTGTTAATAAATCATTATTACTATATATGTCTTCTTTAATTAAAAATTTACCTAAATCTTCTATTGTTTCTACTTTTATCATAATATGTTTAATATATATATATATATATTGTTGTTAAAGATTCTATTTGGCTAATATCTTTCTATTTAGAAGATATGATTTATATTTAATACTGTCACTAATTGTAATTACTATACTCCTTAACTTTCTTAAAACATATACCTCTATTTCTAATTGATTTTAATATTGAGATAGATAATTTAATCATTGTAATGTTTGAATATACAATTTCCAGAAATTATATATTTTACTATATAATTCAGAAGATATTTTTGTTACTATATGTGATGTTTTAATATTACTATGCTTTATAGTGTGCATATTTTCCATTTGTATATAACTTTTATGTGTTAATATTCCAATATCTTCTACTTCTAATTCCAAATGATATTCACTTGGTAAACTTGATATAAGTAAAGCTAAGTAAGCTCTTAAATCATCTGAATATCTTAGAAGTAGAAAATAATGAGTAGTATTTCTTTTTCCAATTAAAGTATGTTTTACAATATGCCCTACATAAGTCATATTAATTAATTATTGTACTGTGTTAAATAAGTTATACAGTTTATAAGTAGGTGTAATTCTATCAAAATATTTATTTGTCTTAATTTTATTGGTAATTTCTTGTGTTGTTGCATTAAATAGTTGCCATTTATTATAATTAGATGATTGATAATAAGATGATAATTCATTATTTATTACATTATTAAATCCTTCTACAATATAATCACTCAATATCTTATCTCCATTACGCAGATTAAACAATATACATTTACCTAATAATTCTCTAACTTGTTCTTCTCTTAATATTAGCTTTTCATTGTCTTCTCTAAATCTTTCAAAATCATCATAATGTTTTCTTGCAAGAGATAGCTGTTTTGTCAAATCTTGTAAAACTATTTCATAAGACATTCCTGAACTTACGCTTTCATTACCAATAAGAGTTAAATTAGTACATGAAAATAATTCTGTACCTATCGCACTTTTAAAAATAGGTTCAGCTTTATCCAAAGCATACATGAAAGCCAATTTCATTTGTTTTTCATTATCTGCAATATTTAAAGGTGCTTCTATTACAAGTCTTGGATATGCTATAACTCTATTATTTCCTCCACTTTTATCACTTATTACTGTTGGTTTGTATAGTTTATAAGTTACGTCATCAACATTTCCATAACTATCTACTAATTCTAAAATAGGTGTTAAATATGTTGATGGTAATTCGTAAGCTACATTTTTACCATTAACATACGCCATTGTTTTCAATACTTCCTGTGTTTGATTATTCATTATTCTTGTGTTGTGTAATTATTTGTTAAGTATAAAATAGGTGTATTATTATTAATTACTGATATAATATTATAATGCTTATCTAATGTTCCAAATATCTTTGGCAACATTCTTTGTATTAAATGTATTAAACCTCTTGATGCTATATCTTCTATATCTTTTAAAGATATGTCTAAATTAGATATTATATTCCTATACTTATTTAATATTAAATGTATTTCTTGTAAAGTATAATTGTTTTTATTTCTAATATCTGTATATTTTTCTTTATTCATTAGGAATTATTGTGCAAATTAATTTAAATTCTTTTTCTGCTAAATCTTTTAATATATTTAAAGTCTTAGAACAAATAGTTAAATTATTATCTTTATATACTATTTTTATATTTTCATCAAGAGTTATTTCTTTCATAATAGGGTCAAAATCTCTTATGTTATGATTTACTTCAAAATAGTAATAACCTTGATATATGTCTTGCTTTATTATTGCAGGATTATCTATACTGTTATTCTTTAAATAATAATATAATTCTTTTAAAGCTAATTCATTCTCTTTAAATAAACTTTCTATACTATTTTGGTATCTGCTTATATGCTCTTCATATGCCATTGTGAATACAACTTTTATATTTGTTAAGTATTGTTCTTTCTCTTACGGACAATCTTTTAAACCTATAACTTTCCATGTTTTCTTTAAAATATGGTATCAATTCTTTATTCCATATAATTGTATTTTCAAACAAAGATACAGCTTCTTCTTCAAATATATAATCAAATAACACATTTACTTCTATTATCGGTAATTTATTTTCTGATAGCACTTTAACTGTTTCTTCTTCGTTTATAGTTAAACTATAATACTTTTCTTCATCTAAACAACAAATATGTTTTGATTTTAAATTAGCATATACTACATGTGTAGCTTTATCAATATTTCTAACACATTTAATATTTTTACTCTTAATTGCTGCTCTTTCAAAAATTGTACCTTTAATTATATATAATCTTAAAGGATAGTCTTCAGGTTTAATTACAGTTACAGTATTATTTATCAATTTATAATAATCTGATACTGTTATCTTTTCTCTTACTTTTACTTCTTTCATATTATTAATATTTAACTTTTAATCTTTAATTATATAACATATATTTCTTGTTCTTGTAACAGCTGTATAAAATAAATTTACTAATATATTCTTATTAAAGAATTTCTTAATATCATCATAATATACAGCTACATATTTAAATCCTGACCCTTGTGCTTTATGTACAGTAATAGCATAACTATAAGATATATCATGGAAATATTCTCTGTACGTATGATATGTCTCCCATTTTAGTTTTTTTAATATACATAATCCTTTTATATCATTTACAAATTTATTATATGTATTATGATATTGTATATTTAACACATTTACTTTACCTCTATTTGTAGTAATCTCATCATATAATACATCAATAGATAAATTACTTACAACAAATTTCTTAGATATTTGTCTTGTATCTACAACCACAAGTAATTCAGAATTAGTAATATTATATTTTCTATCTTTTTTCCTTTTCTTTCCTAAATAATCTATATTTTGATTAGATATTAAGATTTCTCCTATGCCATAATTAGTATTAGGAAATAATAAATTGTGTATTCTGTTATTTATACTTTCTCTAATCTTATTAGTAGCTACACATACTGTATCTAATTCCTTATTTATAAATAATTTCTCTATATCCTTTAATTTAATAAACTTATATCCTTTATCTTCAATAATATTATCTATTTCATCTATATTTATATTACTACTAAGATAATTACTATTAGCCATAGTTAATAAAGGATTAGTTTCCCCACTTCTTTCATTTTTTAATAACATATAGCAAACAACATCATTAAAAATAGAATACTCTTCATTTTCAATAGAAGGTAATTGACCTACATCTCCTACAAATAATATTTTTTGCTTAGGATATATACTAAATAAGACTTCAACGTCCTTTTTAGATAACATTGAAGCCTCATCTATTATAATCAAATCATATCTTTTAGCTTTATTCCACTTATCTTTATCACTTTCAAATATAACTTTATCTTTATCATACACTTTATTGCCAAATGTAAGTGAACTAAAAGACACACATTCACAATCTAAACTATTAGCTAATATACCTACTGCTTGTAATGTAGGAGCTACACCAATAGTATTAATAGGTAAATCTAAATACTGCAATAAAGTTGTCTTACCTGTACCTGCTCTACCTATTAACCCTCTTGGTGTAATATCTTCACTATTTAACCATTGTTTTAATTCATATAGAGCTATTTCTTGTTCTCTATTTAATACCATAATTTCTCTTTATATTCGTTAACATTTATTATTCATTTCTTCTACTATTTTTTCAAATTCTTGTATATCTACTCCTAAATAATCATATAAATTCCGTATATGCTCATCATCATATTTTACAGATAATTTATTCAACATAACTTCTACATTATCTGTATATTTATAATACTCTTCTTTACTTTTAATACCTCTTTTTACTTGTAACTCATCAACAGTTAAATCTTTATTTTCACTATTCAATATTCTATTGTAATCATTATCTATTAAATTAGATATATTACTACTATTATAAGTATTTATTAACTTTTGAACTCTTTTAGATAAAACATTAACATCTGATTGATTATATATATCTTCCAATTCTTTCTTAGTAATATCTCCTGATAGATATAAAGATATATATTTATCTATATGTTCTTCATAACTATCTTTCATATCTACTATAAACTCTCTTAAATCAAGATAATCCCCACTTGTATTATATATTTTATGATATGACAAGTTTGATATGGTAGCACTATGGCTACCATACCAATCTTCAAAATCACTATTATCGTGTAAAGTATCAATTATCTCTTTACCTGCATCTATACCATATATAGATATTATTTTATTATATATAGGTATATTGTAATTAGGACAACTTGCCATCTATTGTACAATTGATATTATCTTCTTTTGCTTTGTTATTTTTAATCTTATTAATTACATCAGTATCATCAATACTATTTTTTGTACTATTAATATAACTATCTAATGTATATAAATATAAATTATGTGATGCTCTTGATAATAATACATATAGACTTTTTAAAGTACTTCTTCTTGTACTTTCTTGGTTATTTTTTGAATACCACCAATCATTTTTACCTTCAATAGATTCTAAATCTCCTATAACATGTTGATATGTACTACCTTGTGATTTAGTAACTGTAATTGCATAGCCATAATCAATAGTCTTTTCTTGATGTATACGAACAGCTTTCTTTTCTTCTTTTTTATCAAATTCAAGATTAGGATACTTTTTATCTATCCAAACATCTATATCTTTTTCTGTAACTACTTTATTAGTCTCAGGTATTTTATATAAATTATCTTGTATTTGTATTGAACCTGCTATATCAATCACCAAATCATTTAATAAATTAATCTCATTTTGTATGGCTCTTTTTGCACTACTTTCATCTTTACCAAGTGACTTTTTCTTTGCATATAAATTACTAATATCCTTAGTCACTTTTTGTACAGTAGTTAAATAAGCATCTATATCATCTAATCTTTCTCGACTATCTAATTTTGCTATATATGTATCAAAAGGTTCATCTTCAGCAAATAAAGGATTATCAGGCATCATTAATAATTTACTTAAATATATAGTCTTAAATAAGTTCTCTTTATATCTCAATAATACATCTAACATAACTCTTTTATTTTCTCTACTATATTTTTCATATAAATATGAATATACATTAAAAGGTACATCGTATTCTATTTTTTGTACAATATATTCTTTTCCATTTTGTACAGCACTACCATCTTTTAATTGACTATATCCCATTAAAGTATCACCTATTTCATAAAGAGAAGGACTACCATATTTATAATTTCTGACCATAGTATTATACATATCAACTTTCTTATTAGACCGTGCTATTATTTTTACAAAAGTTCTATCTTCTTCATATTCTTCACTTAAAAATAAATCAAGTTGCTCTCTATCATTATTAGTATAATATATACCTCTATCATTAATAGTTACACCTTCCTTTACTATTAATGGATTACTATAATTTTTAGAATTTATTTGCTTTACAACAGTTTTTAAAGTATTTATAATAGGATTATCAGTAGTTTGTCTTTGTTCTACACTAAGTACAGCTTTATTTGGTGCATTATCAGGTATCCATCTAAATAATGGTGATTCTTTTTTTGTATTTACACTTTCTAATTGTTTACTATCACCCATTAAGATGACATATATACCTTTATCTGCATAATATTTAAATACTTCTTTAATATCAATACCTTTATAATTATCTAACATGCTTATTTCATCTACAATCCATATTTTTTTAAGAGGTCTTTCAAATTTACTATACATATTTTTTGGCATTTCATTAGGTTCTTTATCTCCTATACTACCTCTTTGCGAATAATCTATCTTTACACCCAACATAGCTTGTGTTGTAAACACTTGCTTATCATAATCATATCTTGTATTAGTTATTATATTCTGCCCTCTTTTATTTTTCATAGTACGTACAAAGCTGTATAATACTTCATTAGCTTTGTGTGTAGGTGTAGACATAGCTATTTCATCTCCATTTATCTTTTTTAAATTAGCTAAATAAGTTAAAAAATATTTAACTGTTGAACTTTTACCTGTACCTGCACTTCCTTCAATTAAGAATATGTTATCCATAGGGTCTTTACTTCCCTTTCTTTCAGAATTAAAATATGCAGTATATAATTTTTCCATAAGCTCTTTTTGCTCATCTGATAATTCAAAATCTGTATCAACTGTACCATTACCTGATGTATCTTGCTTAAAAGTATAACTATATTTTTTATTAGCTGTATCATTATTAACAGTACTATTTTTATTCTTACCTTTAAATAATTCTACAATATCAGGTCTACTAACTTCCTTATAAGATTGTAAACTTAATATCTTGCCATTAAACTTAGCATATTCATACTCTGGGGTTTTAATATCCTTTATAAATATATACTTATCTCTATTACGTTTTGCATATTCAACTCTAACTTTATTAGGGTCAATATTATCTTTATCTGTAATATCTGTAATAACCCCAGATTTAAATATCTGATATATCATATCACTTTCAGGATAATATCTATAAGTATATTGATTTATAGGTATTGTAGTATAGTTTGGCATATCTTCATCTATTCCATCATCAATATCTTCAAAATTAAGTCCATAATCAACTTTATTTAAATCTTCACCTTCTAAGAAAGCATCTGTTAGTATTTTAGCCAATTCCTTTTTATCTAAATCAGAAAGATTATTTATTTTGTCTTTAATCCAATTTATAAATTCAGTCCACCAATTCCAAGCATCACCTTCTTGTCTAACAGCTTGCTCACCAATAGCTTGTACTAAATTCTCAACATTACCCCATTTTCTAATAGCTTCTATTACAATAGGTGTATCTATAAACATATTGATATAGTAATGTGCATATTCATGAGCCACTACTTCTGGATTAATATAATTTTCATCAAGTAATATTTCCATAGCATTACGTGGATTAAGTCTTGCTTGACCTATAATTCTACCTTCACTATTTCTTTGATTGAATGTATTATTATTAGTTTTAACCCCATATCTCACAATACCTGCTACAAGTTCATTAACTTCCTTTTCATTAAGGGTTACACCTGTATATCTATTAATCCATTGTTTTATATCTTCAATAAGTTCTTTCCACCATGAAGCATGAGGTTTATCTACAAATGTTTCAGCCCATCTTGCAGCTAATTCCATTAATAATTTAACCTTACCTTCTTTATTATCTATGCTATAACCATAATCTAATAATAAACTTTCTAAATCAGTATGCCCTGTACGATTTAACAATTCAGGTAACTTTTGCATTAGTTGTTCTTCTGCACTATATAATATGTTAGCCAATTCTCCCATTCCACCTAAATCTTTTGCTAATCTAATCATGCCTCTGTGAGCAATTTCATGTATGGATATTTTAGCAGCTTCATTAATAGGAGTATTAGCAACTACTACCACTACTTTATCTGTATTAGGGTCATAATATCCTTGTATTAAGTTATCATTAGTTTTAGAAAATTCTAAATCATCACTATCAATCTCTTCTTCATCAACAATATCTACTGTACCATCTTCTTTTCTATATAAACCTTGTGAATATAATTCTTTATCATTCATATATGGTTCTATTTCTTTTTTATAAATATTAAAAGCATTTATAGCAATAGGATTACTTTTAGCTTCAAAGTTTAAATAATAATATACTGAAGGATTATATCTCATAGCTATTTTTAACAAGTCATTATAATCTATACTATTTGTATCATATATCTCTATTTTTTGTATACCAAGTTGATTATACCGTACATACTCTTTTAAAATAGTTTTTAAATCTATTTTATCTTCTTCTGTATCTAAGGTAAATGCTTCTTGTAACATAGTATTTTCAGGTAAGTTATATATTCTTTTTCTTGTATCTAAACTTAATGATAAAAAGTTTTCAGGTGTTGTAAATTCTATTCCATATTCTTCATAAGCTGCTTCTAAAAAAGCATCTAATGGGTCTTCTGATACTATTTCAGGATATTCTTCATCCTCATCAATAGTTAAACCACTAACTTCTTTATCAGTTATATTTTGTTCTCTCAATTTAAGAGCAAGATTAATAGAAGGATTATCAGTATCTAAATTATGTTTTTCAAAGAAAGCTATAATATCATCTATATGGTCAATTGATGCTACATGTATGTCATTTATTTCTGTATTATACATATTTGTAACACTTATTACTTTTATTTTTCCATTACTTTGTAATTCACCAGTAGATTCAATACCTGCAACAGTTTTACCATTAACAACAAGTAAATAATTATCATATAATTCTACATAATTTTCCGAAGCATAACTTGCTGTACACCAAGATGCAGGAGATAATCTTCTAAGCATACTTACATTAACATCATATTGACTTGTATCACTTTTTAATAATAATTCAATCTCTTTTTTATAATTAGCTATATCATCATTGATAGATTTTAAAATATTGTCAAAAGCACCAGATTCACTAATACCAATATTCTTCAGTTTTCCTTGCTCTTTCTTTATCTTTTTATTTAATCCTCTAACTTTTTCTTCAATTGTTTCTTCAGATATAGTTTTAGAGATATGTCCCCAATATCCTTTACCACTTGAAGAAGGTTCAGATTTTAAAGTACCAAAAATAACTTTAACAGCTTCTTTATTATATAAAGTGCCAAGTCTATTAGCTTCATGTGGTTTAGCAATTAAAATATTATAAGCATTAGATAAAGCTACTTTACTTAATTGTAGTACGTACTTATCTTTCCTATCAGGATTATTAATATATTTTAAAGCATGTTTTAACATAATATCTTTGAATACAATAGGATAATTGTCTAATGCTTCTACCCATTCATCAAAACTATCTGATGCAGTAGAATTAATTTTAAATACTATATCATCTTTCTTTAATTTCTTATTATAAGATGATTGTATCATATCTATTAACCCCTGTTCAGAAGAAATACTTTTAATATTACCTATACTATTTTTATTTATACCAACCCAGTTAATTAATAATGGGTCAGTAATCCCTCTTTCAGCTAACATAGGTTTTATAGATAAAAATATATTCTTATTACCTATAATATTTGAAGGTACTTCATCTACTAATTCAATAGTATTATATATTTCAATAGGTAATTTTTTAATCTCTTCTATTATAGCTTCTTTTTTAGTATTAGGTATAGTTTGATTTGAATTATATTTAAAACTTGATTTTGATTCTAATAAAGATTTAAAATTATATTTTTCATCTTTGTTTAAAAAAGAATCTTCAAATAGGCTATATACATCGTCTAACAAAGAATTATCATTAATACCAAACATTTTAAAAATACTATCTATAATATCTTTAAGTAAATTAGATTTTCTATTAAATAAACTTGGTTGTTTAGCTATTTCTGCTGCAAAATATGGATTTGATATTACTTCTGACATAAATTCATAAAGATTTTCTAAACCATATTCAGGATTTTTAGAAAATTCTTTATTAGTAAATTCTATTTTACCTTGTTTGTGTAGATTTAATATATGAATATAAATATCTTCTAATTTAGATATAGACTCTATTTCTTGTGGGGTTAATTCTTTTACAGAATATTCTATATCTTCTTTTAAATCTTCTTCTGTTGGAAATCTTTCAGAGAACCCTATATATTTATCTGCATTAGAATAGTTTTTTAAATAAGTAATAATATAAGGAACTGTAAAATGATGAGTTAGCTCATGTAATAAAATGTGTTTTAAAGATTGTTCATCTGTATAATTAACATTTATAGTACCATCACCTTTCCATTCTCCACCTTTAAACATAAAAAGACTTCTTTTTATATTTTCTGCTTTAATTGCATTTAAAGTATTTGGATGTTGTAAAAACACCTTAGATATCTCACCTGAAATACTATTGTCGTTATTACTAAATCTTTCTAATATACCTTTTACACTTTTTTCATAATTCTGTTTAGCTATTCTTTCTTTTTCTGCTAATATTACTGTTTGCATTTTAGGAGAATCAAAAAATGCACTTCTTCTATCCAATTCATTTTCAATAGCTTTATATATTCTATCTTGAAAATCTTCTGGTGATAGCGTATTATAATTTAACAAATTTTCAAACTTGTTTAATTTACTTTGAGAAGCAAAATATTTCATTTTGACATTCTTTAAGTTGACAACTTTGTTTAAAAATGTAGGTGTGTTCACTATTTGTTTATAATGAGCTAATGCTTGTCGTACAGATTTATATCTACCTAATTCCCCAAACAATGCAGGAAAAGAACTCTTTATTTTTTCTTGTTGTCTATCAGAATATTCATCTATCTTTTGAGATTTTAAAAAACTATTTAATACTCTAACATTAGAATTTAATCTATCTAAATCAGTCTTTGCTTTAATAGATTTTTGATTATATATATCATATTGTCTTTGAATATATTCTATTATAGACTTGTCATTTAATCCTTGTTTTAATTCTTCTAAATTAGTTATAGTATCAGGTAAACCTATATTTTCTAATAATTGTTTAAAAATGTCATTTAAATAATCTTGCCTGTTGATAAATTTATTAGTTGTCTTTCCTGTAAAAGGTCTTTCTTTTATTTTCAATTTATTTTCAATCAATCTGACAACTCTTTCAACCTCTTCTAAATATTTAATAGGATTTTTTGAATATTCTTCATTTGTAAATAATTTAAAAGATTTATTTCTAATAAAGCTCTCCATCTCAGATATAGCTTTATCAGAATTTATTCTTTTTGCTTCTATATGTTGTCGAGCTGTTAAGAAAGCATTAGTTACAGCAGTATTTTCTTTTTGCTGCCTTTCATTATCAGGATATTTTTCATCAATAAATCTTTGTATGTCTTCATCACTATACTTTTGCCATCTATTATCAGATTGTTTTAAATTAGCAATGTTTTCTTTTTGTGTTGAAGTTAATTGATTATTAACTTTCTGATATTGTCTTTCACTTGTTTGGTGATTGATAACTTTACTGATAATTAAACTTCTTGGATATTTTTTAGCTACTGCTTTGAGTGCAGTTATTTTAGTATTAATTAATGCTTGTTCTGTGTATTCTTTTTGAAATTCTGTATACTTTTTACCTGTAAGTTCTTCATATTCACTTATGTAATTGTCTAAATTTTGTTTCATTTTAACAGCTTCATTATTTCTAATACTGTTAAATTCATTTGTTATATCTTCAATTTCATAATAATCTTCAACCCACCAATTTTTAGTTTTAGCTTGTTCTAAACTTTCCGCATAATATTCACTATCAAAAGAACTATCGTAAAATCTAAGCATTTTTTCTTTCTTAGATTCAAACTCTTGTAGTTCTTTTTGATATTTTTCTATATTGTTTATTTTATCTAATTTATCCACAACACTATCAATACTTGTAGTATTAGAATGTGTTTGAGTTGGTTTAATACCAAAATATTTTTTTATAATTATATTACCACTTGTTATCCATTTTAACCCCCATTGCTTAATTGCATATTTTTCTGCTTCATCAATATCATCAAAAGATTTATCTACTAATGGATTACCTACTTTTCTATTTATTAATACGTCTACTTTTGTAATATTTTCTCTGCCACGTATTTGTTTAGGCTTAACTAATTTACCATACTTACTATCTAATAATCTATTATAATTATCAATAAGTTTTTTTAAATTATAAGAAATATCTTCATCATATTCTATTCTATGATTAGTCGTTGTAACAGCAATACCTAATTCATTTCTTTTTGGATTTCTTTCATCAATTATTTCAGCCAAATTAGGTTCAATTGTATCTATTTTATCTAAGTTAGGGGATTTTGTATGAGCTACACCTGCTATTTCCATAGGTTTATTAGAAAATTTTTCATTAGCTTCCCAAACACTTCCTGAATAATTATCTACTTTAGAAGCCCAAGCTATATCTTCTGATTTAGGATAAGCTACTAAATATATTTTACCACCTTCTTGATTTATATTGATAATCCCTCTATTGTCAATAGGTGCTGTATGAAAACTTAATTCAAATTTACTACCAACTTTGTCATAATCATCTAAATGGTGTAATAAATTTTGTATAAACAATTTTACATCTACTGTACCAAAAGCACCCATAGTAGATATAAACTGATGACCTCTTGAATATACTTCTTCTGGATTATATATAATATTATTTTCTTTTTTCCAAATTTCTATTATTTTTCTTGCTTTTTCAAACTCTTTGTTTTTTTCTACAAAATCTTTTAGTTTATTTCCTGATGTGGTTAATTTAAGTTTATAAAAAGTTAAAACCTTTTCAGGTGTTATTTCTTCAAAATCACTATAAGTGGATATATCATCGTCTATATAAGTTGGTTCATATTTATACCGATAATACCATTTATTGTTTTGATACTTTATATTATATATTGTATCAGGATAATTACCATCAGGGTCTACATCAACATAATTAAACCTTAAAGGAACATCTTTGATAGTAATATCATCAAATAATAATTTAATATTATCTACATCAACATCTTTACTTTCTTTAAACAATTCTGTAATGTGGTTACTTGCTTCTTGATATGTAGCAAATTTTTGATTATCAGGAGTAGTGTATTCAACTGAATTTCCAGGAAGTATAATTTTTGAATTACTGTAAGCTAACAAATTAGCAAGGTCATTTAAAGTCATGTCAGCTCTAAGTTTATCTATCTCAATCTCTTTTGCATTAAATAAACTACGCATATAAGCAGTCATTTCTTTCAATAACTGTTTTAATAAAGATATTAAGTTTTTGTTTTGTGGAATATCTTTTATTTTTTGAGCTACTAACTCAGAAGTTAATTGTACTAATGCCTCTTCTTGCAGTTCTTCTAATGTATAGAATTGTCTTAGCTCTCCTAAATTTGTTGTTGTGTATAAAACTCCATTAAAATTAAATTTTTTATCTTCTGAACTATGAACACCTCTTCTTATATTTGCTTGTTCTTCTAAAGATAGTTTTAATGTAATATTTTTACTTATATACTCTTTCTTAACTCTATCTAATACTTCTTTACCATAGCCTGTTTCAAGTTCTTTTAGCAAGTTATGGTATAATTCGGTATCGTTTTGATGTAAAGAATTAGCATATACATTTGCCTCTTCTCTTGTATTAAATACCTTTTCAAGTTGTTTATTATCAATATCTCTCCAACCATCCTTATTTATTAAAATAACTTTATACCCATCTTTAGATTTTACTACATTATAATTTCTTAATTTGCTTTTTTTATTTTTAATAGCTCTAATGATAGGATGTCCTAATATTTCATGTACTGCTGATTCTTCGGTTGCATAATGTAAGTTAATTGTAGATTTATTTCCTTCATTATATCCTGCATATTTTTCACTTTCTTCATTTATAAAATCAACTTTTCCTCCTATTCTATCCGCTAATCTTGCAGCTAAATCTCTAATAGCACTTTCTTCTGGTATTAAATCTTGTCTAAGTATTCCTAATTTTTGGTATTGTATTTGTTGATTATTTATAGACGATTGATTAGTATCTGATTGTGTTGTACTTTTCTGAAATTGTAATCTATTTACAAATTCTTTAAATCCTTCTATGTCTTGTTTAGAACCTAATATATGAATTTGTTCTGGTTCAAATACTACTTGATTTTCTCCATTTAGGTAATTACTATTTACAACATCTTTATTTATTGGATATACTAACCCATCTTTATTTTCTTTTTTTGCATCTATAATATCTTTTTCCCAATTATAGGCTTTATAAACAGTTGTTTTTGGATTAGTAATATTTAGTATTGCAGGAAAATAGTAAGTCTTTCTGTTCCGTAAAGACTCGTATTCCTCTCTTAATTCCTTACCTGTCTTATTAAAAGTTTCACTGTAGTCATTATCTTCTAAATCTTCTAACTCTTTTTTTATATTATAGTACCTTTGATTAAATGGTGCATTAGTTCTAAATAACCATTCTTCTACATATTTTTTAAAACCAAAATGTATACCTTGTCTATTAGTTTTAGGGGTAAAATTTTTATCGTTAGTACCATGATAAACAATCTCTTTTACTTTACTGTCAGGAAATATAGCATCGAGATATTTAGAATATTGTTCTTGTGTTCCTAATTGCTGTAACTCTTCACTATTCTCATAAGCAAATTTAGCACCTTCGATAAATTCAGGATTATTTAATCTTTCTTGTAATTCAGTAAACTTCGTAACTTGTTCTTGCTGATTACCTAATAGTATAGGATTAGTATTGGGTTTATTTAATGATTCAAGATATTGAGTATATAGTTGTTGAGCTTGTTGTTTTTGTTGTGATGTTATTTGTTGTTTTTCTAACTGTTTTAGTCTATCATAATCAAATTCATCATAATAAATAAACTCTATCTCATTTATAAAAGAATCTCCCTTTTCTTTAATTTCATGTTTTGTAACTATTACAAAGTGATTATCAAAAAGTCTAACCATTCTTCCTTCCAAAAATGGTTGTCTTAGTACATTTTCTTTTACATCTTCTTGTTCCTGTATATTTTTCTGTTCTAAATCATCTTTATAGTTATCCAAAGCCTCATAATATTCTTTTTTAGAAACTTCATATTTTTTTTCTAAAGGAGTAATACTTGCATTTGAATTATATTTATAATATTTTCTACTCTCTACATCAAATGTATAAAAATGAACTCCGTCATCAAACCAATAATTATATCTATCTGCTTCAAGTTCTAATTCGTCTTTTAAACTTTTTTCTATTGTTTTTCTATATGTATCAAAATTATCTTCAAAAATATAAGTGGTAGCTTTTCCAGATATTATATCTTTTTTTCTTTGCTCCGATATATCTGTTGCAAAAGGTTTATAGAAATTTACATCAGAAGCTATTTGAGTAAAAACATTTGCTAAGTTATTTATATCTTTTAAATTTCCTTTTAACCTATCTCTAATATTAGAAAAAGAAGAAAATTTTTTCTTTAGTTCTTCTAATTCTTGTTTATTATCAAACCCTAAACTTTCATACACTTGGTTTGCTAATTCAGTATTATTTTCAAATAAATCAGATACTCCTGTTTTAATATTTACCTCATTATCAATAAAATCACTAAATCCTTCTAACATATCACTATTATCAGCAATATTTAAAAGTAATTCACTTTTATTATTAGATATAAATTTATTAAATTCTTCTTCACTATATTCTATACCATTAAGTATTACTTTGCAACTCATATATTGTGAGATTTATTATTGATTTTTAGTTTGTTGATTATACATTTTACCAAGTCCAATAGTCGTACCTAACACAGGAAGAGGAGTTAATAATTTATTGAAATTTTCAATAAGTATTTTATTATTAAAATTAGATTGATTTTTATCTAATATTTTAAATATTCTTAAATTCTTACCTCCAAAAACATTATCTTTTTTGGCTATCCTTTTAGCATTCTCTAATAAGTCTTCAGTTAATGGTGTATAAGCATGTGGTATTTGTTTAGTATCTACCATCCATTGTTGAAGCTCTGCTAAATATGGAGATTTTTCTTTTCCTCCTGACCCTGTATGAAAATAATCAATAGCTTCATCTATATCTGAAAAGTCGGCATTATATCTATCTACTTTGGTTTTTGCTGTACTTCTGTTAAAATTATACTTAATTTTATCCATAAGTGTGGGTTTTTTTAACTTTAATTGTCCTAAAGATTTATCAATAATTGTATGATTATCTGTATCATACAATTTATTAGCTAAATTTCTATACTCATAAGACCGTTTATATTTTTCTATTTCTACTAATTTTTCTGCTTGTTCTTTTGTATAACCTCTTAACATCCAAGAAGATACAGTATTATTATGAAAAGTTTCAATAACTGCGTTTTTAGCTGCTTCTATATTTTCGTCTGTTTTTGCGACATAATACGTATAAGGATTGGATTTATCTATTATTAAACCTTTACTGATTATTTCTTTTTCTGCTTCTGGTGAAAAATTTCTACTGCTAATAATAGAAAACGGTGCTTCATCATTTATTACAGAATTATGATTAAACTCCTTAAATCCTCTTTTTTCATCTAAATGTTCAGCAAGTATTTGTCCTGCACTTGGAGTGCTATTTTGTGTTGCATGTTCTAACTCATGCCTAACTGAACTTTTGGTTTGTTTGATAGGCATATCGTTAGATATACCTATCATGTTGCCTCGTTGTGAATAATAAGCATTTATTTCACCATCAGCAAAAACTTTTGAAGAGTTTGGGTCAAATGTAAGAGCATCTAATTTTTTTGTGTTTGCCCCTAATGCCTTAGCTCTCTGTTGACCCTCTTCTGTATTTATGCGAGATTTAAATTCTGATAGCATATTATTTGCTTCTTCATTAACACTTGTTTTATTTCCAAGTACTGGACGCTTTTTAACAATATTATCTAATCCTGCAAAAGGATTAAGTACATCATTAACAAATGATAATCCTTTTGCTTTACTTGCTAATGCTCCGCCTAATAAAGGCATACCTATTCCTAATGCTGCTTCTACATAATTACCATCTTTTATATTCTTAGGAACTGTCCCTACTCCTTCTACCATATCTCCAAAAATAACTAATGGACTTATATTATCTTCTATCTTATTTTTTGCATTAGGAAATATTCTAAATCTTTCAGGTGTACCTTTTGTAGCTAAGGCTAAATTATCAGGACGTAAGCTATTTAAAAATCCCTTAGATTGAGCTTTATTAGATTGATATATATTATTTGCTCTCTCCGCAGGTAAAAATTGATTAGCATATTTACTACTTCTAACAACTTGTTTTTCAGCATCAGTTAACGAATTATACCATCTCAAATTATCAAATTGACTTGCTTTATTACCATTAGGTTGTGGTAATCTATCTAATACTTTTTTAGCTGCTCTATCATTTAATTCTGCTTGATATTGTTTTTCCATATCTGCTGGCATATTATTAGGGTCAGTAATATTACCTAAATTTCCTACTCTTTCTTTAATAAATTGTTGCCTTGTATATGGAATATAATTAGGGTCTTTTGGTGCTGTAATCTCTACATTTTCTAATCTTGTACCTACATATTCTTTATCACCAACTTTATTAGTTAATTTTCCACTTTCATATAGTTTTCTATATTCATCTGAATTAGTAGACAATTCTATTTTTCTACCATCAGATAAAGTAATAGGTAATTTACGATTATAGCCTCCTGATTGATATTTATAACTTTGTTTTAAATATTTATCAATAATTTTTTCGTACATATATACATATATAATATATCTTCGTTATTATATACTAAGATTAAGATAACTCTCCATAAAATATAGAGAGTTATCTATATAAATCTATTCACACATCTTAGTTATTATACCTTCTTGTATTAACATATCTTCTATCTTAGAATTATCTTGTAAAGATACACTATTTAAGAATGATAAGTATCTTCTCATAGCTATTTGTTTTTCTTCATCAGTAATATTAGTAACATATCCTAATTTTTTATAAACAGATTCAGCTAATTTAGGTCTATTGGTAAATAATTTCTCCACATCAGACATAGTAAGTTCTTTACGTTGATTTACTGTTTTTCCTGTATTATCTTCATCTATTTGTTGTACTTTCCTTACAGGTATATCAGGATATAATTCACTAAACTTTTCTATAAACTTATTTACTAATCTTATGTCTCTTTCTTCTTTTGTTTCTACTTCATCATTATTATCAAAAAGGGATAATTGATTAGGATTATAGTTTAATAATGAATATAAACCATATTCTTTTAACGTTGTTTCTACTTCATTGATAAATTTTTCTGGAATATTATTATTTTTATAGTTATTTAACAAGTTCTCAAAACTTTCACCTTTATACGATTTATCATCTTCTGCAAATAAATATGTTTCTTCTGCTTCAACCTCACTTATTATATCAGCAATAGATGATTGATAATAATTATTATCTTCTGCAAGTATAGAATTTTTATAATTTTTTTCAGCTATTTTAGCTTTATTAAAATCTTCTAAATTATCTATATCTTTTAAATATAAACGTATATATTCTTTTCTTTCAGAACTTTGTTCACTTTTAAGTATTAAATTAGTAATATCATCTTTCTCTTGTTTACTCATAGTTGAAGGAAAATCTAAATATTTAAAACTTAAATCACCTACAACTTTTTCTACTGCTTTATCAATTGCCTTATCTATTAATATTTTCTTTAAAGTATCATAACTCTGCTTTTTACTTTTATTCTCTGACTTAACTACATTATTATATGCTTCTACTAATTCTTGAATAGGCATAGTAGAATTAGGTACATCTTGTATTTTACTCAAATCTTTTGTAGATATATCTAATAATTGTTGATTATCAAGTTCAGTTAAAGCTACACTTCTAAATGTTAATGATACTGCATATTCAGATAATTTTCTTGCAGGTATTCTTATCTTTCTTCCACTATAATCTATTTGATATGTATCTCTTAAATTAAGTACAGGTAACTTTACAGGTAAATTATTATTTATCCCTGTATTTTCTGTAACAAAAGGCATGTGTCCTCTATATCTACCATAAGCCTTTCCTTCACTATCTATTTGTCCAATTTCGTAAATATCTCCTTGTTTTAAAGTAATTATTTTAGAAGGTCTTTCACTTCCACTATAATTAGGTTTATTTGCATTAGTTTCATTAGTATCTAAACCAACTTTATATTCATTTCCTAACACTAATACCCTTATTGGTGTAAGATTATTATAAGGTTCACTTGTATCTTCATGGTATTGTATCATAGTTATCCAACCATCAAATATTTTACCTTTATCATTATATTTAGCACTATTTTCATAAATGTTTCCTATAATACTATCATATATACCCATAGACCTTATACCAAAATTTCTATCTAATATATCATATATCTTTTTAGACATAGGTACTATTTTACTACCATCAGGATTTTTTAAGGTATAAACATATACATTAGTACCAGTATCATATAATTTCTCGGCTATTTCTATATCAGTAAAACCTTTTCCTCTCCATTCATCTATTTCTGACTTACGTTTAAAATAGTCTTGGGCAGTTATTCTCCATACAGGTTCTACTTCATTTTCTCTACCTACAATTAATCTTTTAGGCACCCATGCAGAAAAACCCATAGTGAACATTAAATTTGCATGTTTACCTAATGATGTTGCAGCATTAGCAAAAAATCCTGTTTCTTCTATAATAGGCTTAATATAATCCAGAACATATTTTATTTCTTCATTAGTCATGGAATTTTTAACTAATTGTATACCTTTCAATGGGGTTTCAACAACTTTATCAGATTTCTCGGATAACTGTACTTTTTCTAAATTCTTTTCCGTAACTACTTCAAATTCTATTGCAGAATGATAGCCTTTCACATACTCAAAATTATCTTCTATCCAACCTTCTTTATACCAATTATTTCTAAATCTTGGGTCATCTTTACCATATACTGCTGTTATTCTTGTAAGTACCTTATCATTAGGAAACTTCTTATTTTTTTGCCAAAAATAATCACCTACTTTTGGATTATTATTCTCCATCCATTTAGCTAACCTTGTAGTTCTTGTTCTAACACCTTCTTTTACTAATTTAAAGGTAGATACTTTATCTCCATATTTTGCAACTAATTCAGGTCTAATAGAATGTATTTTGGAAGTATCACTATTTGGTCTATAACCATTAAAATAGTTCTGTTCAATAGGTTCTTTTGAATTTGCTTGATTTATAGCATCTTCCATTGTAATATTATCTTCAACACTATCCAAAGATATAATATAATCTACCCCACCTCTTTCAGTAATACCTTCAACTATATCTGGATTTTCTCTTAACTTATCAGTAAGTACATCAACTAATGTTGTAGGAGTAGTAGCTATTTCTGAATTTGCATTTTCAACTAACTCATTAATCTTACTTACAAATTCAGTATCATTAACTAAATTAGCTTTTATATTTCTATTATGATAATCTACAAGTTCTATCATAACTTCTATATAAACAGATTTATCAAGGTCTTGTATTCCTGCTGTGTTTGCCTTTCCCTTATTATACGCTTTTTGTCTATCTGCTCCTATTAAGAAAGCCTGATGAAAATCTGGTGCATTTACAATACTATTATATTTATCTGGTGCATATTTCTTTGCTTTTTCTGCAAAATAGTACCAATTACCATTTTCAAATACATGTCCATTTTCATCTATGTATTGTTTATTCAACAAATATCTTTGTAAAGCATTATTTCTTACTATATCTCTATATTCAATAAATTCAGAAGATAAATCTATACTACTATTATTTATTATTTTAGGTGTATCTCCTGTATTATCTATTCCTATACTTTTTAGTTTTTCATCTAAATATGTTTGCAATTTAATAGGTAATTTAGCTTTTAAACCTCCTTGTCCTATTCTATATTTACCTATATGTAGATTTTTAAACAATAACGAACTTTTCTTTATTTCAGATATTTCATCATCAATAACAGATACAAATAAATCATAATCTTCTTCTGTCCAATTTACTCCAAATTTTTTCATAGTAGATATAGGATAAGCATTAGGTAAACCTCTGAATAATGCTGATGTAGGATTTCTATCTGTACCATAAGATATTATTCTTTCATTGTTAGGTGAATATTTTTTATAATACCAACTATCCTTATCTACATTACTTTCTGTTGCATTTGATGATGATGTTCTATCTGTATTATCTGTAAATAAATACATAGTATCAGGGTCATTTATTACTTGCTCTCTTGTAAATATTTCATCACTTATTTGAATAGTAACACCTTTATTATCAGGTGCTTTTAATCTATTCCATCTAATTTCCTTGTCATTGTTAACTGTTTGTTCATGTTTACTATATCTATGTACATTTACTAAATAGTTTGTAACTACTTTATCCATACCAGGTGCTATACCTACATTAAAATAAGTTACACCTTCACTTACTGCTTTATCTATTAATGGTTTATAAAAATTATTAAAGTGGTCATCTATATTCTTTTTAGTAATCTTTCCTCCTTTACTTGAATCGTTCCAAGTACCACTACCACTAATCATAATTGCTTTCATTCCTACAAAACTTGTAGGGTTAGCTGAATTACCCCAACCTTTCCTATATATTTCTGTTGCAGAAGCATAATTTATATCTGTTTCAGGAACTACTTTACCTATAAATCCATCAGAATAGTTTATCATCACTAAATCTTTTTCAATATTTTTAGCTTTACCTTTTTTTCCATTTTTTTCAAAAGTAGCTATTGCATCTTTTACAACTTTTATTACATTTTCTTTATCCGTAATATTATTGTTTATTTTAAACCTTTCTTTGAATTTAGCTTCAGCTTTTGCATCTGTTTTTGCTGATATATCTACTTTTTTTTCTGTTTCATAATCATAAGTTCTAAACAACCAATCTTTTGGAGCTAATAGATAAGTAGGAATACCTAATCTCATACCTGCTTTAATACCTGCTTCATCAAATCCTGTTTGTCCACCACTTCTAATAAAAGTTACATGAACTTTTAAATCTTTTGAATTGATTACTCTGTTTAATAATTCATAAGTATAATTATCTATATCTTCTTGTTTAGTTCCTAATAAATCATAAATACCATTACCTGCTATATTTATACTTATACTTCTTTTTCCATCAACTATACCCATAAACCTGCCAGTATTCTCAGCTACTTTTGCATAAGCCATAGATAAAACATCGATATAGTGAGAATTTATTTTTGTACCTTCCCATTCAATATTATTATTTGATTTCTTATTACTATCTGATGAATGACTACTTTCTAATATAAACCTTAATCCTCCTTCTTTATTTATATCATCAATAAGTTCAGGATTAGCTATTAATTTAGCAACTATTAATTTATACAATTGATTTTTTAAATCACTTGTTGCTTTGTCTTTATCTTTAAGTCTTTCTTGATATTGTTCATCTGTTTCATTTGCTTTTTTTGGAGATATTTTTAATTCAGAATAATCAACAAATAATCTATTACTTAAACTATCCTTATCGATACTATCAGATTTAATATTTATACCTACAACAGGCATATCTAATGTGTTTAATGCTTTAACTATATTAGTAACATCTGTATCTTTAACAGCAAGATTCTTAACATTAACAACTATTGGTATATATTTAGCTTTTGCATTTTTTACATCTCTTGTTGTAGCTCTTTCTCCATGTGTCTCAAAATCAACAGCTAAATGTATAGTAGCATTAGCTTTTGCATTAAGTTTAGTTCTTGCAGGATAACCATTTTCTGTATGTTCTTGTATCATACCTTCTTTAATATCATTATTTTTTAATGGTTCTTTTAACAATAGTTTAGTATCTTTTGGTTTATTAGTTAATTCTTTTGCAGTAGGGATATGATAAACAGTTACACCTCTTGTAGTATGATTAAAGTTATTTAATTTAACATATATAGCTGTGGGATAATTATCTTCTGATAACATTCTTTTTACTTTACTTATTGTAGCTTTATTAGACGATGCTAAGTAAAAATCAAGTATTTTGTTTACTAAGGAAACATTTTTAATTACACTTACAATATTGAAATATAATTTATTATCTTTTCTATGATATAATAAATCATTTTTTTGTGTTTCATTTACTTCAAAAGGTTTTTTTCTTATAAGTACATTTCTATCATTTAAACTTTCATCGAAATACTCTTTATCATAAATATTTATAGTATAATTTGTAAATAATTCAGGATTATGTGTAAACATAAATAATAGAAAATCA
>OEIV010000353.1_pt1 | contig 26838 bp, 21 predicted proteins | sample 1539231 | NCBI WGS metagenome assembly OEIV01 (sample SAMN03794762, study PRJEB22550) | activated sludge metagenome | feature: wastewater treatment plant; material: activated sludge; isolation source: Wastewater treatment plant of a petroleum refinery complex | place: Argentina: Buenos Aires ... | reverse complement strand
CGACCACCGAGATCTACACTCTTTCCCTACACGACGCTCTTCCGATCTCCCCGGGCCGTCGCGCGCAAGCGGGCGCCCATGACCACAAGCGCCGACGGGATCACGCGCACGTCGCCCACCACGCTGATGAAGTTCACATCGCCGCCCCAGCGCGGCACGAGGTGCACGTGCAGGTGCTGGGGCACGCCCGCGCCCGCCGCCCTTCCCTGATTGAGCCCGACGTTCACGCCCTGCGGATTCAGCGTGCGCTCCAGGATGTCCATCGCGACATCGACAAGCGACCAGAGCGAGGCTCGCTGCGCGGGCGTGTAGTCGAGTAATCGCCCGCGCGGGTCGCCGAGCGCGACGAGCAGGTGCCCGTTGGCGTAGGGGAAGCCGTTGAGAACGACGAGGCCGTCGGCGCTGCGATGGACGACGTGGTTGGGCGCGTCCTGCGCGGGCGAGTTCCAGTAGTCGAGGAGGAACGAGCCGCTGGAGGCGGTGGGCGGGCCGCCGGATTTTTCGCGCGCGTCGAGGGCTTCGAGATATTCGAGCCGCCATGGGGCGTGGAGCGCGGGCCGGCCTTCGCCGCGGGGTGGGTTGGTATGAGCCATGCGAGGGAAGGGTATCGCGCCGTTTGCCCCTGTTGCGCTCTACACTCGTGCTCTCTTCCCACTTCAAGGAGTTCCCATGTTCCAATCCATTCGCGTCGGCGGCACGGGTCGTGACACGCTCGTGGTCGGCTATTTCCAGGGGCAAGCGTTTGACACCGCCACCGCCAAGGTGTTGAAGCAGGTTGATCCCTCCGGTGCGGCCGCGGGCGCCCTCAAGCGCCCCGAATCCACGGGTGACGCGGGCGCGATCGCCGAGGCCTTTGCCAGCGCCAAGGGCGGTCAAACGACGCGGGTGCTGGTCGTCGGGCTGGGCAAGCCCGAGGCGCTGGACACCGACGCGGTGCGCACGCTGGCGGGCAACATCGGCCGCAAGCTCGCGGCGGTGAAGGCGACGGGCGTTCAACTCGCGCTCACGCCCTGCTTCGAGAAGGCGGGGCTCGATCTTGCCGACGCGGGCCAGGCGTTCGGCGAGGGGCTGGGCCTGCTCGCGTGGGTGTGCGACGAGTTCAAGGGGACGGCGGCGAAGAAGACCAATCGCGTGAGGCTCTCGATCCGCGCGGGCGAGAGCGAGTTTGACAACGCGATGGCGCGGGGTGTGGACCTCGCGGAATCGGCGAACTTCACGCGAACGCTGAGCCAGACGCCGCCCAACGTGGCGACGACGGGCTTCATCGCGGACATGGCGCGGAAGCTGGCGCGGAAGACGGGGCTTTCCTGCAAGATCCTCGAGGGCGAGGAGCTGGTGCGCGAGAAGATGATCGGGCTGATCAACGTGGGCAAGGCCAGCGAGAACAAGCCCTGCCTGATCCGCCTGGAGTACAAGCCTCGCGGCTCGTCGGGCAAGAAGCCGGCGGTGCTGGTGGGCAAGACCATGACGTATGACACGGGCGGGTTGTCGCTCAAGATCAACAACGGCATGGTGGGCATGAAGCGCGACAAGGACGGCGGGTGCGCGGTCCTGGGCGCGATGCACGCGATCGCGACGGTGATCAAGCCGAAGGTGCCGGTGGTGGCGCTGCTGGCCTCGGCTGAGAACTCGATCAGCGACGAGGCGTATCGCCCGGACGACGTGCTGCGCTATCGCAACGGCGTGACGGTGGAGGTGACCAACACCGACGCGGAAGGACGCCTGGTGCTGGCCGACGCGCTGTGCTGGGCATGCGACAAGGAGAAGCCGGCGTACATCATCGACCTGGCGACGCTGACCGGAGGCGTGGTGGTGGCGCTGGGCTCGACGTTCGCGGGCATGTTCTGCGAGCACGACGGGCTGCGCGGGAAGATCGAGGCTGCCGCCAAGGCGACGGGCGAGCGCGTGTGGCGTCTGCCGATGCACGCCGAGTACCGCGACCTCATGAAGAGCCCGATCGCGGACATCCTCAACAGCAACCCGAATCGCAAGGCACATCCGATCCAGGGCGCGGCGTTCCTTTCCTACTTTGTCGACGAGAAGATCCCGTGGTGCCACCTCGACATCGCGGGTGTGCACGCGACCGAGAGGAGCGCCGGGTGCTTCATCGAGGGTCCGACCGGCTGGGGCGCGCGACTCCTGGCGAATCTTCTCGAGAACGACACGGGTCGCTGACCTCGGAGCCCGGGCATGCGCGGGGCGATGGGCGAAGCCAACGAGCGCCTTGGTGAACCCGCGTGGCTGCGCGAGTTGTGGCCGACGCTTCTCTCGCGCCGCGCCACGCTGTGGTGGTACCGGCGCGGTGATCGCTACGCGCGGCACCGATCGATCCTGGCGCAGGGTCTTGACTACACGCGCCCTACGCCCGTGCCGCCCTTGCGCGAGGCGATCGCGCTGCAGATCGCGCTGCGCCTGCCCGGCGCGATCGGGCGAGCAACGCCAGCATGGGTTGTGATCGCGATTGCGGGCGTCGCGTCGGGCGTGATCCATGTCATGGCGGCGGCGCTGGCGGCGATCGTGTGGCTGGTGCGCGTGCCGGTTCGGATGGTGCTGCGCGTCGCTCGTCGCATCGCCAGCGCGAGAGATGCGGGGCGCGTGCGGCGTGAGTGCTTTGTCGATGTCCCGCCGGGAGTTGCGATCGGGATCGGGCTGGGGCCGCCGGCGCACGGCGTGTCACGCTCAGAAGATTCCGGCGCGGCGCCGTCGCGCACGCCGACACCGGCCGTGCGCCTGGAGTCCTACGAACGGCGCGGCCCGTGCGTGCGGATCTTCCTGCGTCGCGTCGGCGAGATCGCACCCGGCGCGACGTGGTGGGTCTTCCTGCACGCACGTCCCGAATCCTCGCCCGGGGAGCACGCGTCGGCGTCGCTTCCGTTGCCCTTCCATCATGTGCCGCGGCTGGAGATGGGGCGCTGGCCGGGCGGGCGGGTGTATCGTGCGGAGTTCGATATGCGGGAACTCGGCGAGGGCGCGTTCGGGCTCGAAGCGGGCGTGTACGACCCGACAACCCACGCGAGCATGGTGACGCCGCGCGGCGCGCCCGGGATCGAACTTGGCGTGATCTCGATCGAGCACGCGACCCCGGGAGCCGGTGCATGAGCGCGCCCGCCGGGTCAACCACGATGGCGCAGCGCCTGGCGGCGCGGTTCGCGGCCCGCGCGGGCTCCGAAGACGTGCGGGATTACTGGCGCGGCATGGACGCGATCCTCTCCGTCGCGACCGGCGCGCGCGATTCCGACGATCCGCACCGCGAGCTCGGGCGGTTGCTCTCGATTCCGTTCGCGGCGTTCGCGATCCATGTGCTCGACGAATCGCGCCGGCTCGGGATCGATCGCCTGTACTTCCTCGCGCGCGAAGGGGCCGCGTTCATGCGCATCTGCCGGCGCCTCGCCCGCGCTCGCGGCGAGGCGATGCCGGGCGCGACGTACCTGGGCGCGAGCCGTGCGTCGACGTTCCTGCCCTCGATGCGCGAGCTCTCGCTACGCGAGATCGCCCGGGTGTGGTACCAGTACCCGCGCCAGTCGTTTTCACGCTTGCTGCGGAACCTGTCGCTCGATGCGGAGACCTTCGGCGCCCACGCGCGCCGCTGCGGCGTGTCGGACTTGGGCGCGCCGATCAACAACCCGCTCGCCCACGCGGGGCTGGCGCGGTTCCTGAACGATGAACGCGTGCGGGCCGATTTCACCATGGCCCGCGACCGCGCCCGCGAATTGCTCGTGGAGTACCTGCGCGATCGCGGCTGGTTTGACGCCAAGTTCGCGGGCATCGTCGATGTTGGTTGGAAGGGCTCGATGCAGACCAATCTGTGGCGGGCCGCCCCGCCCGCGCGGGTGCCCGGCCCGTACCTGGCGCTCTCGCCGATCGTCAGCGACGACGCGCCCCGATGCCCTCGCGCCGGATTCCTCGCCGACACCCGCGCCGATGACTGGGCCCAGGACCAGATCCTCCTCAACGGCCCGGTGTTCGAGATGTTCGCGACCGCGCGCCACGGAAGCGTGCGCGCCTACGAACGACGCCCCGCGCTCGGCGGACGCGCCGGGCGCGTGCGGCCGGTCGTGGAGCATCATCCGGAAGAAGCGGAGAACTTCCGCGGCGTGTTCGCGCGCGTGCATGGCGGAATCGAAGGGGGAATCCGGGCGATCGAGCTCGCGATCGGACGGGCGGGCGGGTGGCGCGACCTCTCGGGCGTCGAGCTGCGCCCCGCGGTGCTCGACCTCATGCGCCGCTACATCGTCTATCCCACGCGGCGCGAGGCGGACCAGTTCACGTCCTATTCGCACGTGGAGAACTTCGGGGTCTATGAAACCGCGCGATATGAGTTTACGGAATCGATCGGGCGTCTGATTACGTCCGGTCCTGTTGCTTCGGCTTTGCAACGGGTGCGCGACGCGGTGCTGCGGCATCTTTGGCCGCCGGGCGTGGTGAGGCGATCGGGCGTTCCGCTGGCCAACGCACTTCTTGATGCGGAGCTTACGCGCCGGGCGCGGCGGTGATCGGACCGGCGCAAAGCGCCACAATCGCTACAGAACACGCGATCCGCGCGCTTTGCTGGCACGGATGGAAAGTTGTGTCATAGTTCAAGCGGCGCGCCCTTCACGGGCGTTGCGCGCGGGGAGAGGACGCCCCGCTCGCGTCGAACGGCTGCGTATTCGCCGTCTCGAGCACGGAGAAAGTGAAGAAAGGACGGTCTGTATGGAGCGGTTTGTTCACGCGGGCGCGCTTGCGCGCCGGCGCGCTCCCTTGGCGGCGCTTGTTGCGGCGGGTCTTTGTGCCTGCGCCAGCGCCGATATTGTCTATTCCAACGACTTTGAGTCGGGCGGCTGGATGCCCGAGTGGACGAGCAACGTCCGCTCCACCACGCCCGTCTCCGGGCGCACGTTCCTCGGCGAGTTCAACAACGACGCCGTCCGCCTCAACCTCGGCGGCCTCGGTGCTCACACCGAGACCACCGTCTCCTTCGACTTTTACGCGATCCGTACCTGGGACGGCAACACATGGCCCGGCCCCGACAACTTCGCGGTCCGCGTCGTCGGCGGCGCCACCATTCTCGACACTACCTTCGTCGTCAGCGAGCCCGACAACTGGCGCACCCAGAGCTACCCCGCGCCGACCGGGCAGGGCGACTTCGCCCAGCGCACCGGCGCCGTCGAGAACAACACGCTCGGATACTTCTGGAAGGGCATCGCCTGCGACGCCGTGTGGCGGTTCGAACTCACCTTCGAGCACGACAGCCAGTACCTCGCGGTCGATTTCATCGGCTCCGGCCTGCAGGGCATCGACGACGAGAGCTGGGGCATCGACAACGTGCAGGTGAGCATCAACTCCGTGCCAGCGCCGGGCGCGCTGGCGCTGGGCGGGCTCGGCCTCGCCACGGCCATGCGCCGCCGGCGCCGCTGAGTCGCGCCCAAGCTCGGGCGTTTCGTCCCTGATCTCTGCCGCGCCGGGGAGACCGGCGCGGGTCAGTCGTGCGTTCTTTCCAAGGGCAACCCCGCCTTTCGCGGGGTTGCTCTTGTTCTTTGCCGCCGCGCGGCGCGACGGCACGGTCTTCACTTGTCCGAGTGCCGAGTGACTTATTCCAAGTGCCTTCACTCGGTTATCACCCCCCAACTGCACCGTGACGCTCGAGACTCCGCGGAGACCCTGCCGATTGGCGCGTCTGCGCCGCCCGCGCCGGGCGCTCCGCGGGAGGGAACATGGAGTCCGCGCCGCCGCGTGCCGATGGTGCCGATAGCCAAGCCGGCGCGCCAGCGCCGAGCCCGGGCCATGGGATCCTCGTTGATGCGTCGCTGGGTGACACTCCTGTTCATACTGCTGGGCGCGCTCGCCGCCCGGGCCCAGACCGCGCGGGTTCCCGCCCCCCTCCCCGCCAAGGAAAACGCCTCGCCCGGCGTCAAGGCAACTCTCGGCGAGAACGACGAGTTCGATCTCCGCGACCTCCGCGGCAACGCGCCGATCGTGCTCTCCCGCGGCACGCCCCTCCTGGAGAGCTTCGACCCCGCCATCAAGGCCGAGGTCGCGCTCCAGGAACAGCCCGCCGGCGGCGACCTGATCTTCCGATTCACCAACACCGCCAGCGTGCCCAAGCGTCTCGGCCTCATCAACCTCGGGATCGCCACCCTCGGACGCAAGATCTCCTACTGGGACTTCCGCGACGTGCCGCGCAAGCGCGCCGTCGACGCCCAGTCGTTCGCCGCCCAGTGGGCCGACTATCCCGACGAGCTCTATTCACCCGTCTTCGTGCTCGAAGGAGACAAGTACACCCTCGGTGTCAGCCTCCTCTACCCGGTCATGTCCTACAAGCACGACGTGCGCCTCTCGATCTCGAGCCCCGGCGGCAAGCAGGTCTCGGGCGAGGGCGGACGCGGCTGGCTGGCCCGCTTCCAGCTCGGAAGCCTCGGCGATGCCGCCGCCAACTCGCTGGTCCACGACGCCGTGCTTCGACCCGGCGAGACCCGCACGTACATCGTCTGCGTCCGTGCCATGCAGAGCGGCCAGGGCTGGCAACGCACCCTCGTTCCCTACCGCAACTTCTTCCGCGAGTTCTACGGCGTGGTGAAATACAAGCGCCGGCCCGAGGCCATGCAGGGCTTTGAGGCCGCCGCCGAATCCTGGATGGAGCCCGCCAACCCGCGCGGCTGGAACCCCGCCTTCCGTCCCGACGAGCGCGGCTGGTCCGGGCTGGTGAAGCACCTGCGCGACGCCAGGGCCGGCGGCATGATTCTGCGCGGGCAGACGGGCGTAGCGCCGTCGAACCCCGCGCCGTTCCAGATGGCGACGCCGTGGGCCAAGCAGGCGGGGTACGCCGAGCTGCTCGATCGCACGCAGGGCCTGCCCTCGTTCCCCGCGTTGGGGACGGAGCTCGGGCTGTGGTGGGGGCGATCCTGCCAGGTGTCGCAGACCTTCGAGGGTGTGGACTGGGAAGCACTCGAGCCGAGCTACACCGACCACGTGCAGGCGTCGCTGGCCGAGATGGACGCCGCGGTCCGTGCGGGGGCCACAACGATCATCCTCGGCGATTTCCGCCACGCCGTCACGCCCATCTGGACGCAGTACCCGTGGCTGCGCACGCTGCAGAACCGTTACCCGAAAGTCCGTTTCGTCCTCGAACCCTCGGCCTGCGACATCCTCCACGTCGTGGCCCCGACGATGGTCCGCGCCACCCTCGATCAGAAGGCGACCTCGCCCGAGGCGCAGCTCCTGGTTGATTCCCCGAATTACCTGGCCGACCTGCTCGTGCCCGGGCATGAAACCTGGGCGAGCCACAGCTATTCCCGGTACGCCGATTACTTCGGCGCGCCCGCTGAAGCCGACATGGTCGCGCGCGACTCCTCGCGCATCGCCGACGCGGGCTACGTCCCATTGATCTGGTGGGATTGTGCGATGCCGGGGCGCGTGGCCGCGTCCGAGTCCTGGAGCACCAGCGTCCCCAGCGACGTCAAGCTCGATCCCCGCTCGCGCCTGGCCCAGACCAACGGCTCGGCGTGGGACCTCTTCAAGTCCGTCTCCACCCCCGGCAGCCGCGATAAGGGCAAGGACAAACGGAAGAAGCCCAGCGGCACGGTCATCGTTCGCCCCGGCAGCGGCGAAGAGGACGCCCGTGTCTCCAAGCCGCCGTCCGAAGGCGAGGACGCCGCCAAGGCGATCCAACGGGCCAAGGGCCAGGACGCGCCGACACCGACCGTGAAGTTCAAGGTCGTGCCCAACCAGAAGCACGAAGAGCCCCAGCCGGAGCCTCAGGGCGAGCCCCAACCCGACTCCGGGGACGATCAGACCGCGCCGCCGGCGGAAAACAAGCCCGCCAAAGACCCCCAGTGACATTCGCATAACCAAAGCTGGACCAACGGTTTGCGACGAAACCGGTCGTGCCGGGGGCGGGTTTCGGTTACATTCATGAACAAGATGAGCAAGGCCGTGGCAGCTGCCCGACATTGGTCGGCGGAGTCACGGTCATGCCAACAGTCGCTCAATCTGTGGGAGCCCGAGCATGAACCTGTCCCGATGGATCGCCGCCCTGGCCGCGACGCTGATCACCGCCACCGCCCTGGCGCACAACACCGAATTCCGCCGCGTCTGCCTGCTCACGGGCATGCAGGAGGTTCCGCCCAACGCCTCGAACGCCGACGGCTGCGGCGCGTTCGTGATCGACCCCATCAACAACAAGATCACCTATCGCATCGTCGTCACCAACCTCTCCGGAGCCGAGACCGCCGCGACCATTCACGGCCCGGCCGTGCCCGGCGCGAACGGACCCGTGCTCTTCGCGCTCCCGCTTGGCGCCGCCAAGTCGGGCGTGATCACCTATCCCCAGTCGCAGGAAGACCTGGTCCTCTCCGCCAAGATGTACGTCAACATCGCGACCAATGCGTTCCCCGCCGGCGAGGTCCGCGGGCAGATCGTCACCCACGTCGCCTCCATCGACGCCGCCCAGGAAGTCCCCGCCAACGGCTCGGGCGCCCGCGGCTTCGGACTCTTCATGTACGACAACGTCGCCAACACCCTTGATTACTACATCGCCTACGCCGGGCTCTCCGCCGCGGAGACCGCGGCCCATATCCACGGATTCGCACGAATCGGTGTCAACGCCGGCGTCAAGCACACCCTTCCCGCCGGCAACCTCAAGGTCGGCACGTGGAACTTCACCGACGCGGACGAGGAAAATCTGTGGAACGGAATGACCTATGTGAACATTCACTCCACCAACTTCCCCGGCGGCGAAATCCGCGGGCAGATCGTCTCCACCGTCGTGCCGATCGACGGCACGCAGGAAGTCCCCGCCAACGGCTCCCCGGGCGTCGGGTGCGGCTTCGTCTCCCTCGACCTCGCCGGCAATAACCTCGCCTATGACGTTCGCTACGCCAACCTGACCTCCGCCGAGACCGCCGCCCACATCCATGGCTTCGGCGGGCCCACGCAGAACGCCGGCATCAAACACACACTTCCCGCCGGAGCGCGAAAGCTCGGAAACTGGGCCTACGGCGCCGTGCAGTCCGACGAGAACCTCATCAAGGCCGGACTGACCTACTTCAACATCCACACCACCAACTTCCCCGGCGGCGAAATCCGCGGGCAGCTCAGACCGCCTTTCCTGCCCTATTGCCCCGCCGACTTCAACGACGACCGCTTCGTCAACGGCGACGACTTCGACGATTGGGCGAGCTTGTTCGATGCTGGTGCGTTGTCGGCCGACTTGAACTTCGATGGATTCGTCAACGGAGACGATTTCGACTTCTTCGCCGAGCACTTCGAGTCGGGCTGCTGAGCCTGGTCTGATACTTCCCCGCCCCACAGCATCTGCGGCCGTGTGAGTGATCCGCGGCCGCGGATGATTTTTTGCAAGCAACACCACGGCTCCACTCCCGGGTCCGTGTGCATTGGAGTGAGGTCAATACGTCGGGCGCCTCGTTGCCGTTGGGTCCGCCTCGGCATCCGCCGGCGTCACCCGATCACCAGGTTCACGAGCTTGCCCGGCACGATGATCACCTTCTTGATCGCCTTGCCCCCGACCTGCTCCTTCACCTTCGGGTCCGCGAGCACCGCGGCCTCGATCGCCGCCTGGTCCGCGTCCCGCGGCACCTGAATCCGCGCGCGCACCTTGCCCATGATCTGCACCGGCATCTCGATGCTGGCGTCGACGAGCAGCGCCGGATCAATCGTCGGCCAGGTCGCGTCCGATGCAAACCCCGCGCCCCCCGCCTTGGCGAAGAGCTCCTCGGCCAGGTGCGGCGCAAACGGGGCGAGCACCAGCGCGAAACGTTGAATCTGCGAGGATTCCAGCCCGCCGGCCGTCGTCGCCGCGTTCACGAACTCCATCATCGCCGCGATCGCGGTGTTGAAGCTGAGGCGCTCGATATCCCCCTCGGCCTTGGCGATCAGGCGGTGGAGTTGCTTTTCGATGTCGTGGTTCTGGGCCGCGAGCGCCCGCAGCGCGCCGGTCTTCTCGTCCACGCACAGGCGCCACGCGCGCTGCAGGAACCGGAAGCACCCCGCGATGTCGCGCGGGTTCCAGGGCTTGCTCGCCTCCAGCGGGCCCATGTACATCTCGTACAGGCGGCAGGTGTCCGCGCCGAACTCCCCGATCACGTCGTCGGGGTTGATCACGTTCTTGTAACGCTTCGACATCTTGGTCACGATGGGCGACACCGGCTTGCCCGTCGCGATCTCGACGTGGGTTGTCTTGTCGCCGTCCACCACCTCGCGCACCTCGTCGACCGCGACGATCGTCTTGTCCGGGCGCTGGAAGGCGTAGCTGGTGATAAGCCCTTGGTGGACCAGCTTGCGGAACGGCTCGCGCCCCGACAGCGCGCCCAGATCGAACAGCACGTTGTGCCAGAAGCGAGAATAGAGCAGGTGCCCGACGGCGTGCTCCGACCCCCCGATGTACAGGTCCACGCCGTCCTTGATCCAGTAGCCCTCGGCCTCGCGCCCCGCCACGCCGACGGCGCAGCGCGGATCGGTGTAGCGCACGGCGTACCACGAGCTGCCCGCGCTCCCGGGCATGGTGTTGGTCTCGCGCGTCACGGGTGTCTCGGGCGGGAGCAGCGCCGGGTCGACGCCCGCCGCGCCCGCCGTCGTGTTCATCCACGCCGTCGCCTTGGCGAGCAGCGGCTGCGGGTTCTCACTCTCGACCGGCGCATAGTCCGCCAGCTCGGGGAGCTTGACGGGCAGCGCCGATTCGCGCACCGGGTACGCGCGCCCCTCCTTGTCATAGACGATCGGAAACGGCTCACCCCAGTAGCGTTGGCGGCTGAAGGTCCAGTCGCGCAGCTTGTAGTTGGTCTTGCGCCGCCCCAGCCCCGATGCTTCCAGCCAGTCGCCGACTGTGGCCTTGGCTTCCTCGGCGTGCAGGCCGTCGATCGAGACGCGATCATTGGACGAATTGACGGCAAACCCCGGGCCGGTCCACGCCTCGCCGCGGCGGGCGTGGAAGGTGCGGGCCTCGAAGGTCTCGCGGAGCATGTCGAACGACGTGAATCCCAGGTCCTCGAGCGCGTCGAGCCACACGATCTTGGTCACGCCGCGACGCTCGCCGATCGACGCCGGACGCCCCGAGGGCGGCTCGGCGAGATGGATCGGGACCGACGTTCCGCCGCCGACCGGCGGCACACGCCGCGTGCGGATGACCGACATGAGCTGATCGAACTTGTCGGGGTCCGCCTGGGTCGACGTGACCAGGCCCAAGAAGTCCGCGAGCACATCCGCGAAGCGCTCGTCGGTCTGCTCGTCCGCGATCGAGTTCTGAACGAAGTACGCCATCGCCAGTTCGGCGCGTGTGTACACCACGTCGACGATCGGCAGGTCGAAGGCCTTGGCAAACGCGAAGTCGCGGTCGTCGTGGGCGGGCACCGCCATGATCGCGCCGGTGCCGTAGCCCGCGAGCACATAGTCCGCGGCCCAGACCGGGATCGGCGCGCCGGTCGCGGGGTTGATCGCGTACACGCCCGTGAAGACGCCGGACTTTTCCTTGGATTCCTGGCGTTCCACGTCGGAGCGGTTGCGGGCGGCCTCGCAGTACTGGCGGAGCTGGTATCGGTTGGCATCGCCAACACCCAGGCGTCCCTGCGCGATGTGCTCGCACAGTTCGTGCTCGGGCGCCACCACCATGTACGTCGCGCCGAAGATGGTGTCGGGGCGCGTCGTGAAGACGCGCAGCGTGTGATCGCCCTGGATCGGAAACTCGATCTCCGCGCCCGAGGACTTGCCGATCCAGTCCTCCTGCATCGCCTTGGTGCTCGCGGGCCAGTCGAGGTCCTTGAGCTGAGCGAGCAAGCGCTCGGCGTAGGCCGTGATGCGGAACATCCACTGCCTCAGCGGCTTGCGCAGCACGGGGAACCCGCCGCGCTCGCTGCGCCCGTCGATCACCTCGTCGTTGGCGAGCACCGTGCCCAGCTTGGGGCACCAGTTGACCGTGGTCTCTGAGATATACGCCAGGCGCTGCGAGTCGAGGTACTTGCGCTGCTCGCCGGCGGTCAGCGTGTCCCACCGCCCCGCCTTCTTCTCGCGCTCGACCAATTCCGAGATGGGCCGGGCCTGGTTGGCCTCGTGATCAAACCACGCGTCGTAGAGCTTGAGAAAGATCCACTGCGTCCAGCGGTAATAGTCCTCGTCGATCGTGCCGAACTCACGCGACCAGTCGTAGCAGAATCCGAAGCGCTGCAGCTGTCGCCGGAAATTGTGGATCGCCTTGCGGGTGGTGATCGCGGGATGGACGCCCGTCTGGATCGCGTACTGCTCCGCCGGCAGGCCGAACGCGTCCCACCCCATCGGGTGCAGGACGTTGAATCCCTTGGCCTTTTTGTAGCGGCAGACGATGTCGGTCGCGGTGTATCCCTCGGGGTGCCCGATGTGCAGGCCCGCGCCGGAGGGATAGGGGAACATGTCAAGGCAGTAGAACTTGGGCTTGGAAGCGTCGAAGCCGGGCTGGCCCGGGTTGGGGACGCGGAACGTGCCGCGCGACGCCCATGCCTCTTGCCACCTGGGCTCCAGCGTGCCCGCGAGGGCCGCGGTGTAGCGATACGGGGTCTGCTCGTCGCCGGCGTTCCCGCCCGGAATTACTGCGCTTGGGTCCTGGGCCATAGAGGCCGGAGTTTAGGAGTCCCGCGAGCCCGGCTTCCCCGTCGCCCTGGTGACCGGCTTTCGTTCGCCGGCGGGCGGCTTGGCGCCCGCCGACGCCGGCGGATGGGTTTCGGGCCTGGGCGTGGGCCGAGCTTCGGTCTTGGCCTCGGGTTTGGGCTCGATCCGCGACAGGTTCGAGGGCAGCTTTTCCGCCGCTAGGGCTTCAGCCTTCTCCACCAGCAACTTCTTGGCCTCGCCCGCGACATAGAACGATCCGGTGACGCAGATGATGTCGTCGCGCGCCACCGCCCGCGCCGCCATGTTGATCGCGTCCTTCACGGTCGGCGCGGTCTGCACCATCTTGTGCGAGAACTCCGCGAAACGCCGGTGCAGTTCCTTGGGGTCCATCGCCCGCGGCGAGTCCGACGCCCGCGTGAAGATGATCTTGTCGGCCCCGCGCGCTACGGCCTGGAGCATCCCCGGCACGTTCTTGTCGGCCGCGCACCCGAAGATCATCACCATCGAGTCGTACCGCATGTGGGCGCCGATCGCCTTGACCAGGCCCGACACGCTCTCGGGGTTGTGCGCGCCGTCGACGATGATCCGCGGACGCTCCCACACCTGCTCGAGCCTTCCGAAGTTGGGCGTGCGCGCCAGCCCCTGCGTCACCTGACGCTCCGGCGCTTTCCAGCCCCGCTCGCGCAGCGCATCCACGATCGCCAGAGCCAGCCCGCAGTTGAACGCCTGGTGCTCTCCCTTGAGCGGCACCGGAACGTGCTCGAACTGGCAGCGCTGCGTGGAGAGGCTGACGCGCACATGCGGCCCGAGCTCCGGCGTCGCCTCGAACCGGTGGCTGAACTCAAGCTCGGGCGTCCCGATCATCCGGAGCGGGCAGCCGACCGCCGCCGCCCTGGCGCGGAACGCGTCCAGCGCCTCGTTCTCCTGCGGGATCGTCACGCACGCCACGCCCGGCTTCATGATCCCGGCTTTCTCGCCCGCGATCTTGGCGAGCGAGTCGCCCAGGATCTGCGTGTGCTCGAGCTGGATCGCCGTGATCGCGGTGACCTCCGGCGTGATCACGTTGGTCGAGTCCAGACGCCCGCCCAGCCCCACCTCGATCACGCCGAGGTCGATCGCCTGGTCCGCGAAATAGCAGAAGCACATCGCGGTGGTCAGCTCAAAGAACGACGCCGGGCCGTGCTTCCGCTCCAGCCCCGTCGCGGCCTTGGCGACCCGGTGCAGGTACGCGCAGAAGTCCGACGCCGAGATCTTGCTCGGGCCGATGCGGAATCGCTCGCGCAGGTCGACCAGGTGGGGGCTGGTGTAGAGCCCGACCGTGTAGCCGCACCCCGAAAGGGCGGCGGTCGTCATCTCGCAGGTGCTCCCCTTGCCCTTGGAGCCGGCAACGTGGACCAGCTTCAGCCCCTGGTGCGGATTGCCGAGGGCCTCGAGCAGCGCGACCATCCGATCGAGCGTGAGCATCGACGGATCGACCTTGTCGGGCTGGAGGCGCTCGAGGTTGTGGCGCGTCGTCAGATAGTCGCAGGCCTGCTGGTAGGAATCGAAGGCCTCGGGCAACTCCACGACCGCGACCGGCTTGGCCGGGCGCAGGCGGCGGCGCGACGACGAACTCTTCTTGCTCGTCGCGCGCTTCGCGGGTCGTTCGTTGGGCTTGCCGGCCATTCGAGGTCAAGTGTACCCGCGCGCCCGCGCCGATCGAACCCCGCGCAGAAACCAACCTCGCGCAAGTCTCACGCGTTCCGGGGATTGCCCGCGCCCTTTGCACACCAACGCCCCATCACCAGGTCGTCCACATAGGTGGTTGGCCCGAATCGGACGTATCGGTCTCTTCGTCCCTCCGGGGTAAACCCGAACGCCGCGTATAGCGCGATGGCGCGCTCGTTGTTTGCGAAAACAAAGAGCTCGAGCTTCTCGATGCTCGGATGGGCGTCGGCCCAGGCACAGGCCGCGCCCATGAGCGCCCGCCCCACGCCGCGCCCGCGAAACTCGATCGCCACGCTGATGGAAAAGAGCGCCACGTGCGCGCACCTGGCCGCCTTGTGGGCCTTGAGCGTCGCCTCGCCGATGACGCGCTCGCCGCGGAGGGCGACGATCAGCAGCCGGTCCGGCGCGTCGTACGACGCGATCCGCTTCAGTTCCTCGACCGATGAAACCCGTTCGCCCCGCTCGCGCACGGTCCACAGCCCCTCCGAAACCAGCTCGTGGTCGAGGCGGGCCAGCCCCTCGGCGTCGCGCGCCAGGGCGCGCCGGATCACGATCGGCGTGCCGTCGCGCAGCGCACGCGAGACGGGCGGCGGCTTTTGGGCGTCGTTGTTCATGGTCGCACCAGGGATGCGGATAATAGAAGTCGTCGCGCGGCGCCCGCCTACTCCTGCATCCCCATCAGCGTCGTGCCCAGGTCGCGGGCCAGCGTGGAGCCCGGCCAGAACGTCACGACCGCCAACGCCGCCAGGAACGACACCAGCACCAGGAGCGTCGTCGCGCGGGTCGCGTCCGCGAGCTTCAGGTAGCGGCGCGCGAAGAACCACCAGAAAGAACCGCACCACGCCAGCGTCAGTGGCATCGACAGCCACTGGTACGCGCCGATCCGCCCCGCGGCATCGTCGAGCGCGCTGCAGAAACGCGTCAGACCATCGGGCGGCCCGGAGCGGGTCGTGCGCAGCGTCAGGCCCAGGGCCCACGCGCTCCCGTACGCGCCGATCGCGCGGGCCAGCGAGAACACCAGCAGCAGGAGCGGCAGGGGCGCCAGCGAATACCCCGCCGCCCGCAGCACGTGATCGCGCCGCAGGCCCAGGCGCGTGAAGGTCTGGCGCAGCATCACGAACGCGCCGGGGCAGAACAACGCCGTCAGCACCGCGACGTACACCCACGCGGCATAGACGCCGGGGAATTGGTTGGCGACCACGCGCGCGTACGGATTGATGAAGACCGACCAGGGATCGCGGACGCGCAGCCAGTCGCTGCCGGTCTGGGCCGCGATCACGCCCGCGGTGTGCTCGAGCCAGACCATCCCGACGCCCGTCGCCAGGTGGAGCAAGAGGAGCACGATCGCCAGCGCGATCCACAGTCGCGGCGCGACGATCGTGTGGTGCATCTGCAATCGCGACCAGAACGAGCGCGGGCGGAGGGCCCGCCACCACGACGCGGCCAGCGCGGCCGCGGGCTTCGGCGAATGCTCGAAGCTCCACGCCGGCGCGTGTCGCAACGGAAAAAACAGATCTCCCCAGTGGTACGAATGCCCGCACTCGCTGCACGTCCCCGTCATGGGACACGATTCGCGCCACGACGCCGCCAGGCCCGAAAGGTCATAGCCGCAGCGCGGGCATTGGGGAGAAGCGGTGTCCATGGAAGGAAAAGGTCGAGTTCCCGATTCGTCACGCGGCGGGTGCCGCACGCGGAACGATGACGCTGCCTGCGATTCTAGGGTCCCGCAAGGACGCTCCAGCCCCCGTCCCACCCTCCCGTCACGGCCCGGCCGCCACGAAATCCGCGCGCTGCATCCGGTGCGTGCCCGAGCCGGGATTGATCAGCCTGTAGCTCGTCGCGCGCAGTGCCCCGCCAACGAACATCTGGTCGATGTGGAGCAGGGGCCAGATCGCCAGCCTGGTCCGCGGCCACTTGCAGGGCCACGACGCGGTCGGCCCGTAGCCGCACTGGTCGAACGTGTTGGACTTGCCGCGCGTGATGGCGTCGAGCGTCGCCGACCCACGCGGGATGTTGAAGTCGCCGATGATGAGGTCGGGCTCCGGGAAGCCACGCAGCACCGTCGCCCCGTCCTCCACCCACGCCTCCATGCCGTTGGGCCGAAGCGCCGGTCCCTTGAACTCCCGGATCACGCTTGCGGCCTGGGCGGTGACATCGCGACGCGCCAGCGACAGGTCCGACGGCAGGTCCAGCACCCACACGCACGCCGTCGGTCGATGATCGTCCGCCGCCAGTTCGATGAACATCGCGTGCCCGGGGTCGGCCCATTTCCGCGTGCCGGTGCGCTGGCGCGGGTCGAGCCCCTCGCCCGGCGCGATGTCGAGCGGCGTCAGCGCGTATCGCTCGATCCTCCGACGCGACAGCACCGTGAAGCGATTTGTCACGATCACCGATTCGCTTTCGCCCATCGACTTGCTGATCCGCGCCAGCTCCTCGTCGTTCTTCAGGCTGACCAGCACCACCACGTCCGCGTTCTCGCCCAGCGCGGCGCGGGACCAGCCCGGCTCGTCCTCCGCCGCGGCGTTCCAGAAGAGGACGCGCGTCGAGCCCGGCCCCGGTTGCTCGCGCTTCTTCAGCGCGTTGGGCAGGCGCCAATCGACCAGCAGCATGTACACCAGCACCAGCCCCCAGGCGATCGACGCGAGCACACGCGCCCGCGAGGGATAACGATCACGCGGCCCGCGCGGATGCAGCAGGCCCGCGAGCGAGATGAACACGCCGCTTCCCGCCAGCGCCACGCTCGTGGGGATCCACTCCAGCCACTGCGACCAGTACCACCGATCGGAACAGAGATTGCCGACCATCCACGCCGCGAGAATGAGCACGCCCGGGAGAAGCGCCAGCGTAGAGAGAACGGCGCGGGTACGGGCGACAAACCCGGGCGGCGGAGTCTCGCGTGGGCCCGTGGGGGTGGTCCCGCCGCCGCTCACTGGGAGAGTTCCAGACCGTCGTGCGCCAGCGCCATCCCCGCCGGCAGCGTCGCGTTGGTTTTTTCGTGCGCCAGGTCGTGCGCCATGTGAACGAAAAAGGTCCGCCCGGCCCCGATCTGGTCCGCGACATTGACCGCTTCCTGGAGCGTGAAGTGCGTCGGGTGCTTGCGATGACGCAGCGCGTCGAGCACCAGCGTCGAGAGACCCCGAAAATGCCGCCAGCTCTGCGGCGGGATGGCCGAGACATCGGTGCAATACGCCAGGGGCAGCGGCGACAGCGCGGGCGCGTTCTCGGGCTCGAATCGATACCCGAGCACGGGAAGGCGCCCGTGCAGCAGCGGGATCGGCGTGATGCGCAGGCCGAAGAGGTTGATGGATTGCTCGGGGCGGATCTCGTGGTTGATGAGCGTGGCGACGAAACTGTCGTTGACGTTGTTCTCGCGCTCGTAGATGTGCCTGTAGACGCGCAGCAGGTGCTCGAGCGTGTGCCGGTCGGCGTAGACGCTGATGGGCGCGCGCATCACGACGTTGAAGCGCCGGACCTCGTCGAGCCCGAAGGTGTGATCGACATGGTTGTGCGTGAAGAGGATCGCGTCCACGCGCCGCAGGTTGTGGCGGCGCGCCTGCTCGCGCAGGCCCGGGCCGGCGTCGATCAGGAGGACGCGCTCCTGCCCCGCGGGATCGACGAACCGCAGCGCTGCGCTGGTGCGCAGGCGCCGATCGCGCGGATCGGCGCTGGTGCACACACCACAGTCGCAGCCGATCGCCGGCACCCCGGCGGACGTGCCTGTCCCGAGAAACACGAAACGCATCGGGGGAGGGTACGCGACCCGGCCCGCCGCCGCGATCTACGCTTCATGCATGGCAACGCTCGGCGTCAACATCGACCACGTCGCGACCCTCCGCCAGGCACGCTATCGCGGCACGCCCGACCCCGCGCGCGGCGAGCCCAACCCCTCGCACGCGGTGCACGTCGCCGAGCTCGCCGGCGCTGAGTGCGTCACCATGCACCTGCGCGAAGACCGGCGCCACGTCAACGACCGCGACGTGCAGGTTTGCCGCGACCTCTGCCGCGTGAAGTTCAATCTTGAGATGGGCGCGACCCACGAGATGGTCGCGATCGCGGCCCGCCTCAAGCCCCACATGTCCACGCTGGTGCCCGAGGGGCGCGAGGAAGTCACCACCGAGGGCGGGCTCGATGTCGCCGGCCAGAAGGAACGGATGATCGGCGTGGTTTCGACCCTGCGCGACGCGGGCGTGTCGGCCTCGGCGTTCATCGACGCCGACGTGAAGCAGATCCGCGCCGCCGCCGACGTCGGCTTCGAGTGGTGCGAGGTCCACACCGGCCCCTACGCCGAAGCTTTCATGCACGCTGGCGGCGACCCGCGCGATCCCGCGCTGGTCGCGGCGCTCGCGCGCGTCGCGGCGGCAGGCCGCCTCATCATCGAGCTGGGCATGCGTTTCAACGCGGGGCACGCGCTCAACTACGCCAACGTGCGCCCGATCGCGACGCTCCCGGGCGTTGAGGAACTGCACATCGGGCACTCGATCGTCAGCCGCGCGGTCTACACCGGCCTGCACGAGGCCGTCGCGACGATGCGATCGCTGATCGCGGGGTAGCACGCCCAGATGCCGGTCTTGAACAAGCACGCAGAGGACGCACAACGTCCCGTCCGAATCCAACACGAAAGGGGCACACATGTCGGGCATCGAGCGGTACCGCAAGCTGTTGATCGCCGAGACGCGCGCCACGGCTCTGGCCCTCCAGTCCATCGCGACCATCCCGGATGCCAACCGCGACGGCGTCGACGCTCAGCGCGCCCTGGGCATCATGGCCCACATCCAGCTGGCCCGGCGCATCTGGCTCGAGCGGGCCGAACGCCTCGCCTCCACGCCCGTACCCGACTGGTTCCCCGCCTGGCCCGTCGAGCAGACCGCCGGGCTCGCGGCGGAGCTCGACCGCTCCTGGTCCGCGCTCCTTGATTCGATCCGCGAGCCCGATCTCGACCGCCCCGTGCCCTACAGCAACGTCAAGGGCGAGAGGTTCACGAACACCCTCGACGACATCCTCATCCACGTCTTCAACCACTCGACCTACCACCGCGGACAGGTCGCTCGCCTCGTCACCGACGCCGGCGGCCAGCGCGCCCTCACCGATTACATCGCGTTCTTCCGGACGTCGCAGTCGTAATCGGCGTGCCACTTCGCGCCCGAAAACCCCTATCCTCCGCCCATGAAACACGCCCAGTCCGCCGGCAACATCGAGCTTGTCGGCCACGAAGCCCCGGGCCACCGCGACGCCGTCGTCCGCATGTTGCAGCACGCCTTCGCGGGCGACCGCGAGGGGATCGAGGGCTGGATGAAGATCGGCGGCGAGGCGAATTTCCGCACGCTGCTCGACGCTTCGCGCCCCGCCGCCACGCTCCTGCGCATCCCCATGGGCCAGTATTTCGGCGGGCGCTCCGTAAAGATGCTCGGCATCGCGGGCGTCGCGGTCGCGCCCGAAGACCGCGGGCGCGGCTACGCCAAACGCATGATGCAGTGCTGCGTGCAGGCCGCTCACAACGAGGGCTGGCCGCTCGTGGGTCTCTTCGCCTCCACACACTCGCTCTATCGCTCCGTCGGGTTTGAGCACGCGGGCCATCGCTTCCAATACACCATCCCCATGACGCAGATCGACGCCGGCCCGCATTCCCGCGAGCGCGTCGAACCGCTCGACCACGAATCCCCCGAGGTCCGCGAGTGCTTCGCCAGGTTCGCCGCCCGCTACGACGGCATGCTCGACCGCGGGCCATACATCTGGCAACGCGTCAAATCGCCACGCGGCGAGGAGCACCACCCCTTCGGCGTCCGCGACGAGCACGGCACGCTCCAGGGCTACGTCTTCGTCAACCAGAAACGCCGCGCCGACGGACGCGCCGACGTCAACCTCTCCGACTTTGTCTTCCACACCGCCGCCGCCGGGCGACGCCTCTGGGCGCTGCTCGCCGACTACTCGATGATGAGCCACGACCTGGTCTTCTTCGGCGGCCCGACCCACCCCGCGCTTCTCCTGCTGGCGCAGCAACGCTACAGCATCGTCAACAAGGACACCTGGCTGATTCGCGTCAGCCACGTCAAGGCCGCCCTCGAAGCACGGGGCTATGCCCCGTGCGTCCGCGCCCAGCTTCACCTCGACGTCGCCGACGAACTCGTGCCCGCCAACGCCGGGCGCTGGACGCTCTCCATCGAGAACGGCAAGGCCCGCGCCGAGCAGGGCGGAAGCGGCGAGATCCGCGTCGACGCACGCGGCCTGGCCGCGATCTACTCCGGGCTCCTCACGCCCAGCCAAGCCGCCAACGTGGGGCTCGCCTCGGGCGACCCTTCGGCGCTGCACGCGGCCGGTTCGGCCTTTTCCGGCGGGACGCCGTGGATGAGCGACCACTTCTGATCAGAGTCGTCGGGGCGACAGGCCGCTACGGCTCCATCAGCCGGTCGACCAACTCCTGCCCCACGCCGTCGATCTCCAGCGTCTTTTCCGGGCGGGTGTGCCCCGACGCGATGCGCACGTCGCGGGCCCGCACGCCCAGCGCCGCCGCGATCAATCGGCACACCGCCTCGTTCGCTGCGCCCGCCTCGGGCGGCGCGCTCACGCGCACCTTCAGTCGATCGCCAAGCCGCCCCGCGATCGCCTCGCGCGACGAGCCCGGCACGACCTTGACGCGGAGAACGGCGCTCATGGCGTCGCCGGCGCGTCGTCCTCCACGCCGAACATCCCGGCACGGCCCCGGCGCTTTCCCTTGATCCGATGCTCGAAGATCGCGGTGCTGGCGCCGATCGCCGCGCCGATCCTGACCGGCCCGGCCTTGATCCGCGCGAACGCGCTCCGCGCGTTGTCCACGCTGAACTCCGACCCGATGAAACGGCGCTTCAGCGCCCGCGCTACCACCGGCGTCGTTCCCGAGCCCGTGAACGGGTCAACCACGAGGTCCCCCTCGTTGCTGCACGCGCGGATCACCCGCTCCAGGTAGACCTCGGGCAGCTGGTTGTCGTGGTTGGCGCGCCGTTCCGCGTTATTGCCCTGGATCCGCCCCCAGTATTGCCCGTACCACACGTCCATCGGTACGCGCATCCCGGGCGGCATGCCGTCGGCCTTGTTCTGCGTGCGCGGGTCGGCGTAGATCGCCGCCCGGTCCGACATCTCCAGCACCTCCCGCGGATTCCACGTGCGCTGCCCGCCCTTGCAGAAGTAAAGCGCGTGGACCTTGCTGTTGATGAACCGGTCCGTCGTGTTCTGCCCGAAGCGATAGTGCCAGATGCACCAGTTCACCATCGCCAGGTTCCGGGACTTCAGGTGCATCACGATCTCGGCGCAGGTGTCGTCCGGGATGTTCACCCAGATCGCGCCCGTCGGGCGCAGCGCGTCCACGCACACGTCCAGCCACTCGTGCGTGAACTTCAGATAGTCCTCGCGCGGCATGGAGTCGTCCCACTTGTCGTACGCCCGGTTCCAGTTGAACGGCGGATCGGCGAACACCAGGTCGACCTCGCTCCGCCGAAACTCGGGGAGCTTCGACAGTACCTCGCGGCAATCGCCGACGTGGATCCTCAGCGTCGGGTCTTCGAGCTCATACACCTCGCGATGACCGATCTCCTCGACCCGCGCCCGATGCTCGCGCTGACGGATCTCCTTGGACTCGTGCATCGCGGCGACGCTGGCGGGCTTCATCTTTGGCGCCATCTTCTCGTCCGCAGCCCGCGCCGCACGTCCGCGCGCGGGCTTCACCGCCGCTCGGCTCGCGCCGACCGCAACCTTTGCGTCTGTTGACTTCTTTCGCCCTGCCATCGAACGACCTTTCCCGCGCCGCGATCCCGCTCAGCCGATCCGCCGCAAGAGCCCCACGCCGTAGTTCAAGGGCGAGAGATTGAGCTCGCACTTCTCATAGCACCCCTGCGTAATGACGTTGATCGTGTCGAGGATGTGGCGCGGGCCCTCGTGGCTCCCGCACAGCTCGGGGTAGGTGTCGTGCAGGAGCACATAGCCGCCGGTGTTGAGCGCCGGCTCGACCGCCCACAGGTCCTTGCACGCGCCGGGCACGCTGTGGTCGCCGTCGATGAACGCCAGATCAACCCCGCCGTCGAGACGCAGCACGCTCCGCTCCGCGACGATCTGCGTCGAGCTGTCGCCCGGATGGAAGCGGGCGTGATCGATCAGCCCGGCCTTGGTGAGCCGATCCCTGACCCAGGCCAGCCGCCCCTCAAGCATCTCCGCGTCGCGCCATTCTCCCTTGTGGATCGGGCCAAAATTGTCGAAGCAGTGAATCACGCCGCCGTCGCCGTTCTCTTGGAGCGCCGAAGCGATCCAGTGCGTGCTGACGCCGAGATACGTGCCCACCTCCACCACGACGCGCGGGCGGATGTTGCGGACCAGCGCGTGGATCATCAGCCCCGCCTCGGGAGAGAGCGACGAAGGGAAGATGATCGGCATCGCGTACATCTCTTTGAGGCACTGCAGCCAGCGGCAGTTCGGATTGTCCAGATACGCCGGGAACTCCCAGCGCGTCGGGTGCGGGCGATCGGCGTAGGTCGGGAAAAACGCGTACTCCCGGCGCGACAGGGGGTTCTTGGGCAAAACGACCGGCGGGCGTTGCACCAGGCTCATCCGAAACAGTCCTCTCTTCCATGACGATCGATGCGGGCAGGAAGGATATTCCGCACGCGGCCCGAGCGCCAGCCGCGGATGGACCGGCGGTCGCCGCCGGGTTCGCAACCCACAGAGGCCTGGGCAGGTGCGAATATCTCGCCCGGACACCGCCGCTATCCGCGTGCCGAGCCACCCTGCGCCCGAACCCGGGCCGACACCGAGCGCCACAGCCCGCGCAGCGCGTGCTTCGCCGCGGGGTTCAGCCTCAGCGCGGTGCGGGCGCCAAGGCGCTCTCCCCCGCACCCGACCGCGCCCCTCACCGTTCGCTCCAATCCCAGCGCCGACCGCAGCGCGGCCAACACCAGCGACCGCCGCGGCCCAACGCCGACCTCGATCGGCTCGATGCACAGCGACGCCAGCATCCGCTCCCGCGCCCCGCCCGCGCCGCCCGCGCGCCACACGGGCAGGATCGCCACACAGTCGATCACCGCCAACTTCACCCGCCCGCCGCGCCACGCCACGATCAGGTTCGAAGGCTTGTGATCGCGATTGAACCGCCCGTGCGCGATCATGCGGGCAATCTGCCGCCCGACCTCGCGCGCGATCGCGAGCTCCTCTCGTACACCGATCGTCCGTGCGTCCGCGCTCCGCGCAAGCACCTCCAGCGCCGTCGGGCCGGTCAGTTCCTCCATGACGAGGTAATCGCGGCGCGCGGCGAGCGCGGCGTCGTGGCCCATCGCCAGGCACGGCGCGGTGTCGATCCCGTGCCGCGCCAGCCACGCCGCCCCGCGCCAGTGACGCTCGCTCTTGCTCCCGCTGATCCGCGATCGAAACCTGGTCCACGCCGACGGCCGCCATCGCTTCACCACCACGCCCCGCCCCAACAGGCGCGCCGCGATCACGACATTTGGACCGTCGCACTTCAGAACCCGCCCCGGCTCGCCCGCGCTGACCCACCCCGACAACGCCCGCGCCCACGCGGCGACCGACACACCCGGCGCGAAAACCCGTTCGATGATGACGCCGCCCCGTGACACGCGCGATTGTTGGAGGGAGAACCCACGCGCGAAGCGCCGACCGCAAAGTAGTCGTCCGCGAGCCAGCGCCGCCGAGCCCTCGGCCCGGAAAGCCCTTGCCGAGCCCGTGCCTCCCCGGCACCCGCTCAATCCGCCGCGGCTTTCACACCCGGCTGTGACAACTCCAACATCCGATCAACCGCCAACAGCGCCGGCTCGCGCACCTTTCCCGGCACGCTGATCTGGTTCACGATCTTCGCCTTGCCGTCCTTCGACAGGCCGCCCGCCAGGTGATCGAGCACCCACAGCAAGTGCGGCTCGTCGATCCGGTACATCGTCGTACACAGGCACTGACAATCGCTCAGGATGCGCACCTCAACGCCGAGCGCCGCGGCCTCCTTCGCAAGCCGCCCAACCAGGTGCGTCTCGGTCCCCACCGCCCAGCGCGAGCCCGGCGCCGAGGCGCGGACCGTCTGGATGATGAACTCAGTCGACCCCGACAGGTCCGCGAGGTCCACGACCTCCTTGCAGCACTCGGGATGGACAAGAATCTTCACCGCCTCGCGCTTTGTGCCCGCCGCCTTCTCGCGCTCGTTCTCCTCGCGGATCGCTCGGCAGTGCTCCGGGCGGAACAGCTTGTGCACCGAGCAGTGACCGGCCCACAGGACCACCTCCGCCCGCTCGATCGCCTCGCGTGATGAGCCGCCCAGTTCCTTGCCCGCGTGCGCCGCGCGCGGGTCATAGAGCGCCGCCCGCGTGGTGACATCAATCCCCGCCGCCGCGGCCGTATTCCGCCCCAGGTGCTGATCGGGCAGGAACAACACCTTGATCTCCTCGCCCGGGCGCGTGGGCGTCGTGCCGCCCGCGCGGGCCCACGCGAAGACCTGCCTGGCGTTGGAGCTGGTGCAGCACGCGCCGCCGTGCGCCCCGACAAACGCCTTGATCGCCGCGGAGGAGTTCACATACGTGATCGGCACGACGCGCGCGTTCAGCTTCGCGTCCTTGACGACGCGCTGAATCGAGTCCCACGCCTCGACCGTGTCGTCGTACTGGGCCATGTCCGCCATCGAGCAGCCCGCGGAAAGGTCGGGCAGGATCACCGCGACGTGGTCGGGCGTCAGCATGTCCGCCGTCTCGGCCATGAAATGCACGCCGCAGAACACGACGTACTTCACCGGGCGTTCCTTGGCGACGCGGGCGGCGATCTGCGAGAGCTTGAGCGAATCGCCCGTCGCGTCGGCGTGCCGGATGATCTGGTCGGTCTGGTAGTGGTGCCCCAGGATAAAGAGCGAATCGCCGAGCTCCCTGCGGCGCGCGTCGATGCGGGCCGCGAGTTCGTCCTCGCTCAGCGTTCGATACACCTCGGGGAGTGATGGTTGCCAGAGCACGCGGGGATGATAGGGGAGGCGCGTGCGGCCTTCCGCCCCGCGCCCGCCCGCCCACGCGCCGGCCGTCTCAGCAGCCCTCCTCGAAGGCGCTGGCGAACTGGTCGAAGTCGTCGCCGTTGATGAACCCGTCGCCGTTGAAATCGCCGAGCGGCTCGCCGCTCTCGAAGGCGCTGGCGAGGTCGTCGAAATCGTCGCCGTTGACAAAGCCGTCGCTGTTGACGTCGCCGGCGCAGTAGACCAGCCACGCGAACTTGTCCGAATAGCTCACGTGCCAACGGGGAGGAAGATCGAGAGTCTCAAACTCACCGACAATCGCCGATCCGTTGGAGGTGTTGCACTGAACGAACAGCTTGGATTCGCCGTTGGTGGGCTGATAGCCATCGAGAAGGCTGAGTCGCAGAGTGCCCGAGAGGTTGGCGTTGCCGTCAACCAGGAAGATGCGGTCGCAGTCGCCGGTGGCGTCGATGTCGATGTCCAGCCTGCCGCGGCTCGGCCCGCCGCTGGCCATGAAATAGTCCCCGATGATGAGGAGCGCCAGGGTCGAATTGACGCCCTCCAGCCCGGGGCTCACGACTCCAAGGTTGATGACCGAGTCCGCGTCGATGTATCCGAATCCCCGTAGCGTGTTGGGGGTCGGCAACGAGTCGAGCACAATCTGCGGGCCGGTTGTCGTCAACGTCGCGCCGCCATGAATCGTCGTGAGTGTCCCAAGCCCCACGCCGTTGGTGTCGTTGAGGGTGAGTGTGCCGCCAAGAACTTCGATCTCGCCGTCGATGGCGAAGCCGGCCGTCGTCGCATCCCCCATGGTGGAGTCGCCGAGGATGGTGATCTTTGATCCTGCCTGGGCCACGACCTTGGCGTTGATGCTCCCCTCGCCGGTAAATCCGCCGCCGTCGGCGAAGGTGAAACGGACGCCGTTCATCGTGCCGCCGGCGGGCTCGACGATGCCGCCAAGGGTCAGGCCGTCTCCGGTCGCGGTGATCGTTCCCTCATTAATGATGTCGTTGTCGATCGTGCCGTCGCCGGAGAGGGTCTTGCCCGCGTTGAGCTTGAGCGGGGCGGTTCCCCGGATCACGCCCGAGGGGCCGATCGTGCATTGGCCGATGGGGCTGTGGTTGAAGCCGCCGTTGATCGTCAGCGTGGTGTTGCCGACGTTGATCGTGCCCAGATTGACAAGCGCGGCGTTGCTGTTCGACCAGTTGATGGTCAGATCACCGGTCGGATTGACGACGGTATTCGACGAGGCAAACCGCACCTGGCCGTTCAGCGTGCCGCGCAGTGACGGGTTCGTCGCGCCGATGTTCAGTTCCAATGCCTGAAGCGTGCCATTGTCAAGGGTCAGCGAGGTTCCGGTTCCCGTGATCAAGGTTCCGGTGGCGCTGAGCGTCGCGCCGGGGAAGACCAGCACGACTCCGCCGTTGTAGACCTTGACGGCTTCGCCCGGGGCGTTGACGCTGAGCGTGCCGCCGGCTTCAACACGAACCTCGCCGACGCCGCCGTCGGATGTCGGTGTGCCGCCGACGCTGAGCGTGCCGGCCAGGACCAGGTCGCTGCCGAACACCAGCAGCCTGCCGTTCCCCGCCGAGCCCGCGCCGAGCTCAATC
>OEIV010000352.1_pt1 | contig 26845 bp, 17 predicted proteins | sample 1539231 | NCBI WGS metagenome assembly OEIV01 (sample SAMN03794762, study PRJEB22550) | activated sludge metagenome | feature: wastewater treatment plant; material: activated sludge; isolation source: Wastewater treatment plant of a petroleum refinery complex | place: Argentina: Buenos Aires ... | reverse complement strand
CCAACCCGCCCTCAGCGTTGGTCATCTGCGGCCGGGCCGCGTCGGGCATCAGCAACGCCCCGTCGGTCTGCCCCGCCGGCAGGCGATAGACCCACGCCCCTTCGACCGGCGATCCAGAGGCATCCACCACCCTGACCTGCGTACTCTGGACACGGAAAGGGAAGGTCGCTGCCGCCGTCGCCGGGCGCTGGAAGGAACCGGCGACGCTATTGAAATAGAGGTAGGCCCCAGTTGCGGCCACATCGCGCGTTGGCGGCGTCTGATAGACGACCAGGCGGATGGTGACGTTGTCGGAGCGGCCAAAGAAGTCGCTGCCGAACGTGTCCCAGCCGAACACGTGCTCCGTGCCCGCGGCGCTGGTGGCCAGGTTAGTCGTGGTCGTGTCGGCCGTCGGCTGCCCCCGCCGCCAGTTGTCGCCGCCGTCAAGCGAATAGAACATCTCCACCCGCCCGATGGACGCGCCGGCGGGATCCACCAGCCGGTACGGAATGGCGATAGTGTCACTGCTGACGATTTGTGGCGAGGCATAGAAGTTGGCCGAGGCAGTAATGTCGGGGTCACTGACGCTCAGCAGTGGCACGGCCCGTGCCGGAAGCCCCCCAGCCGCGTTCTGCAGTGTATTCAGGTAGACCTGCGTCGACCGTTCGAGCGCGTCACAACTATTGCCGGTACAGGCGTTGGCGAAGGCCAGGTCGAGGTCGCCGTCCCCATCTACGTCGCCCCAGGCCACGTCTTGCGACTGCTGCAAGATGCCGCCCGTCTGGCGCTCGTCGGTTGTGGCCCATGCCGCAAGCGCCGACAGGTCGCCGTCCACGTTCTCGAACACGCGATTCGGCTCAAAGTCCCAGTTGGCGTCGCTGGCTATGGCCAAATCAAGGTCACCGTCGCCATCGCCGTCGCCCCAGGCCACGCTGCGCACCTGGAAGATCTCGAAAGATTGCCATCCCGTGCCGCTAACGGGATTGAACTCCAACCGGCCGCCCAGGTTTTCGTAAACGCGCGCACGGGTGACGCTGCCCGCGGCCAGGTCGAGGTCGCCGTCCCCGTCGCTATCGCCCCAGGCCACGGTCGTCGCCGGAAAGCCGCTGTCCCAGCCGACACCGTTGACGGGATCGAAAAGCAGACGTCCTTCGTGGTTGACAAAGACACGCGCGCCGAGGGCCAGGTCGAGGTCGCCGTCGTCGTCCCAATCCCCCCAGGCCGCGTCTTCGGCGGTCAAGGCCGCCGAAGACTCCCAGCCCAGCCCTGCACTCGGGTTAAGCTGCAACGTACCACCTTCATTCTCATAGACCTGGGCCACGTCATCGGCCCGGCCCAGGGCCAGATCGAGGTCGCCGTCGCCGTCCCAATCCCCCCAGGCCACAGCGCGGGTGCGACTAGTGTCGCTGATGGGCGTCTGCCAGCCCAGGCCGGCAGCCGGGTCGAGCGCCAGCCGGCCGGCGTCGTTCTCATAGACGAGGTCAGGCGCGCCGTCATTGCCGACAGCCAGGTCGAGGTCGCCGTCGCCATCCCAATCCCCCCAGGCCGCATCTGTGGCCGCGGCGGTGTTGGTGATGGGTGCGACCCACCCCACTTCGGCCGGCGGGTCAAGGGACAGAGCGCCCTCGACGTTCTCATAGACCACGACCGGCTCGAATTCGTTGGTAATGGCCAGGTCGAGGTCACCATCGCCGTCCCAGTCGCCCCAAGCGGCGCTGGTGCCGGCGTGGGCGTCGGCCGATTGCCACGCCGGGCGCGCAAAGCCGATGACCGTGGCCGTGTTCTGGTAGATCAGGTTGGCCTGACCGCCGTTCTCCAGGCCGCCGTTGGCGAACGCCAGGTCCAGATCGCCATCGCCGTCGGCGTCGCCGGCGGCCACAGCATAGGTCGTTTCCGAGTTCAAATTGGCCGCCAGATCAGATTGCCAGCCGAGATCATTTTGCGGGCTGAGCCTCAGGGCGCCGCCGTCGTTTTCATAGACCTGGTTCTGGCGTCCCCAGCCGCCGCCACGATTGTTAGCGGCGATCAAATCCAGATCGCCGTCGCGATCCCAGTCGGCCCATGCCAACCCGACCGCCTTGTCCAACGACGCCGGGGCGGTGGCGTCACGCTGCCAAACCAGCCCCGCGCCACTGTTCTCATTCTCCCACAGTTGCAGCAACCCATCGGCCACGTGCCAGTGATCGCCGCCCCCGGCGGCCAGGTCGAGGTCGCCGTCGCCGTCCCAGTCGCCCCAGGCAATGGCCTGGATGGGTGCGATTGTGTCCGAGCGCCAACCCATCTGCCGCTCAGGATCGAGTTGCAGCGTACCGCTGATGTTCTCATACAGTTGCAGAGAGTCGCCATCGTCGTAGTTGCCAAAGGCCAGGTCGAGGTCGCCGTCGCCATCCCAGTCGCCCCAGGCCAGGCTGGACGTCTGGTACGCCTCCGGCGCTTCCCAGCCGATGCCGTTGGCCGGGTCAAGTTGTAGTGTGCCACTGATATTCTCGTAGACCTGGTTGGGCGCGCCCTCATTGCCATAGGCCAGGTCGAGGTCGCCGTCGCCGTCCCAGTCGCCCCAGCCGGTGCTGCTCGACACGTAGCTTTCGGCCGATTCCCACCCCCGGCCCTCTTCCCCGACCGCATAGCCCAACACACCAGCCACGTTTTCATAGACCCGGTTGGGCTGCGGCCCGCTCGCCTCGCCGCCGTTGGCCACCGCCACGTCAAGGTCGCCGTCGCCGTCCATGTCGCCCCAGGCCACACCGCGCGTGTCGGAGCCGTCGGCCGGTTCGTCGGCGATGTCGCGGATTGTGAAGCGGCCGCGGCCGTTGTTGATGTAGACCTGGTCAGTGGGGTTATAGGGCGAGTAGTCGAGCCAGCTGATCCATTGTGGGTAGATACCGTTGCCGACGTAGAGGTCGAGATCGCCGTCTCCCTCGATGTCGCCCCAGGCCACAGCTTGACTGTGGCGGATATCACCGCCGGCAAACAGCAGTTGCAGCACGCTGCCAGAGTTGGCGACGACTTGCCGGTCGGGCGTTGCCCCCGCCACGCGAAAGAGAATAGCCAACGGGCCAAGACCGAGAAAGGCGACCACAGCCAGCATAACGAGTCGTGACCCGGACCAGCCTGGCCGCAATTGAAAACGGTTCATCCTGTCCCTCCCGCCGACAGACTCGTCAGCGCGCACTACCCTCGGCCTCATTTGTTAACTGAGTGCCTATGAATAACCAAGCCCAATTGTAGCGCCCAGAGAAAGCGCGACCAAACGCAGGCCGGAAGTAACCTGGGGATGCTCTCCACCCTTTAAGAAAAATAACAAAAAGCCCTCGATCGCTTCGAGGGCTGGTCAACTCTCAACAGGGGTGCAGGCCAGGCCGGTAGGTCGTAGTTCCCCGCGGCCTACCGGCGGCTGTTGTCTACGTTACCATAGCGCTATCTACTCGGCCGCGCGCACCTGTCCGCCGGTCGCATCCGAATGCACTTTGTACTCCTGACCGCCCATGCTCAATGTGAGCAGCCAACCGGGTGTAATCGCCTGCAAACAACTCTCTTCCGGTCGGCCCAGTCCTAGACAGGAGTCGCTGAACTCGGCCGCCTCAAGCGTTACGACTTCGATTTCGGTCTCGGCCACACCGAACTGACGCGCCAGATGCGCCACAGCCGCGGCCGTGGCCGCTTCGGGATCGGCCGGAGCGCTGCCCGCGGCCGTGGCCAGCCGCACCTGCTGGCCGGTCTCATCGGCATGCAGCTCGTGCGTCTGGCCGGCTGCGTCCAACACCACCAGCCAGCCGGGCGTGATTGCCTGCAGGCAGCTCTCGGCCGGCCCGCCCAGCCCCAGGCAGGAGTCGGTAAACTCGGTTGCCTCGGCCGACACAACTTCGATTTCACTGTCGGCGATGCCCAGTTCGGCCGCCAGGTGGGCGCGGGCCGCGGCGATGATAGCACTGGCGTCGTCTGTCAGTGGCGTCCCCAGCGCCGGCACGACTGCCGGTGACGGTGTCGCATCAGGTGTCGGCATGACCGCGCCGGGATCGGTCGCGGCGGATTGGCACGCGGCCAGCAGGGCAATCAATAGAGCAAATAGGGCCACGAACGGCTTTTTGTCTGACATTGTTACTTCTCCTTCGATTAGTATCTACATCGCGCCTCGGTCCATCCGAGGCGCACCTCCCTATAACGCTCGTGACGACCCAAAAGTTCCCTTGGGCTTGACGTGACAAACAGTGGCGGCACGACACGGAATGCGCTCGGCTGGGGCCAAGTGACAACAAAAAAGGACCTCCACGAGGTGGAAGTCCTTCTGTCCTATGCGAGTTGGGCTAGGCTACGGGAGCGACGGGGATCGTTCGCTCATACGTATGCGGCAGCCACAACACGTTGCACCCTTTTAGCTTTCCCCATTACCCAGGGTTGACCTTAATATGAATCCGATATACATGAGTCCCGCCAAAGCATCGGCCCCAGAAGTGTGGCCAATCGAGAGGATGCGTTCAATGGAATAGGGACAGCCATTGACCAGATCATGCCACTGCCATATGGCTTCTCCGTCGCAAGCGGCCTGAATAAAGTTAGCGGAGAGCGTTGTCGTCCGGGGAACGGCCGCCTTTACAATCATCTCCATCCATTCCTCACGGGGGCGTGGAAGATAGTGGGGATACCAAACCCATAAGCCGTAGAGAATGCCCACTAAGACATCGTCACCCGTAGGTGTCAAACCACGCCCGCGCCCGGCTAAACTTTCAACGCCAGCCATGCAGGTCACCGGATCATTAGCCAGAATTCCTTTTATCGTCAGCTTCAGGGAGCCGGCAATGTTGGATGGCAACGCAGGAACAGGCGGCCACTTGGCAATATCGGCGCTTTGTAACCTTGACCAATTGGGCTTTGGCTGCCATATAGCCGAATCTCCGGCGTCAACAATCAACGTGCCAACCGTCAGCGTCTGCCGCGCGCCGTCAAGCGTGACGAGCTGACGAACATCCAACCCGGAGGTGAAGCCACCTGACAGCACCGCGGTGAACGGCCCCAACCCGACCGCCGGCGAGACAAGAGAGATGACTTCGTCTCGCTCGTTGGCCAGCGTGCATACCTCTTTGAATAGATGAAGTACGCGCGCCGAACCGCTGTTTCGCAACCATTGTTGCACGCGCGGGGTTACTCTTTGTGCTATCATCTACAGCCATTCGATTTACAATCAGCTTGCTCAACTAACATCCGACTTATGAAACCGGCTCCTTTCCAATATATCGCTCCCATGACTTTGACAGAAGCCCTGGACATTATGAGTCATCATGGAGCAGCTGCCAAACTGTTGGCCGGCGGTCAGAGTCTCATCCCAGTGATGAACTTTCGTCTGGCCCAACCAGCGGTCATCGTGGATTTGAACAAGCTCCCCGAACTCGGCCGGCTGGATGTTAGCCGCGACGGTGGCCTGCGGATCGGGGCGATGGTACGGCATAGCCAACTCGAAAACAGCGACGTCATTGCCGGCCGTGCGCCGCTCGTACATGAAGCAATGCCCCTCGTCGCCCACCCCCAGATTCGCAATCGCGGCACAATCGGCGGCAGCCTGGCTCATGCCGACCCGGCAGCCGAGTTGCCGGCGGTCATGGTAGCCCTGCAGGCCCGGTTTCTTCTGCGAAAAAGCGGCCATGAACGGTGGGTCAACGCAGAGGCGTTCTATCAATCGTTGTTTACGACGGCCCTGGAACCGGACGAAATCCTCGTCGCGATCGACATCCCGTCTTTGGCGCGCCGAAGCGGCCACGCATTCATGGAGTTTTCGCGCCGCCACGGCGATTATGCTCAGGCTGGCGCAGCGGCAGCGATCGCGCTCGATGAGCGCGGCAACTGTCGTCAGGCGCGACTGGTTTACCTGAATTTGGGCGAGATTCCAATGGTGGCCGGCGAGGCCGCGGCCGCCCTGATAGGACACCCTCCTTCTGCCGATCTGATCCGCGATGTGGCTATGCATGCAGCCCAACATGAAATCGAGCCGGCGGCCGATATTCACGCCACCGCTGACTACCGGCGTCATCTGGCATTTGTGCTAGGCAAACGGGCAATCGAGAAGGCGGTCTCACGCGCCAGAGATGGGTGGAGCCTTGAGTAAGCACGCAATCCAGTTCACGGTCAACGACAATCCCTATAACGCTGAGGTCGAAGCACGCCTGCTGTTAAGCGACTTTTTGAGACATGATCTGGGGCTGACCGGGACGCACGTGGGGTGCGAACAGGGTGCGTGCGGTGTGTGTACGGTTCTTCTCAACGGCGAGCCGGTTCGTTCCTGCCTGATGCTGGCGGTTCAGGCTGATGGCCATAGAATTCAGACCGTCGAAGGGCTGGGCACACCGGAAGCGCTACACCCGCTCCAGCAAGCATTCCATGAAGCCCACGGCCTGCAATGCGGTTTCTGCACGCCGGGATTCCTCATGACCCTGCTGCCGTTTCTATCGGCTAACCCGAATCCGACGGAAGAAGAAATCCGAGTGGCGATCTCGGGCAATCTGTGCCGGTGCACCGGCTATCAACACATTGTTGACGCGGTCTTGCTGGCGGCGAGGCGTTCGGTGGCCGGCTAGGTTGATGAGCGATGCATACCCTGACGGATTATCGGGCGATGACGCTCCACTCCTTGATCACCACGCTTCGTTGCGGGGCCGATGCGCTGTTCGATTACCTGGCTTGGCTCGAACTCCGGTTCAACGAACAGGAGCCGCGCATCAGCGCCTTTGTGCCGGAAGAAGGCCGCTTCGCCCGTCTACGCCGGGAGGCCGGTCGGCTACTGGCGCAGCATCCCGACCCGGCCGCGCGTCCACCGCTTTTTGGGCTGCCGATTGGCGTGAAGGATATCTTCCATGTGGATGGTTTCGTGACGCGAGCCGGCAGCAAGTTACCGGAGGCGTTGTTGCAGGGCGCGGAAGCGGAATGTGTGTCGACACTCCGACAAGCCGGGGCGCTAATTTTGGGCAAAACGATCACGACAGAGTTCGCCTATTTTGGCCCTGGCCCAACCCGCAACCCTCGTCACCTTGATCACACACCGGGCGGGTCGAGTAGCGGGTCGGCCGCCGCCGTTGCCGCGGGTCTGTGTCCCTTCGCCTTTGGCACGCAAACTATCGGCTCTATCAACCGACCGGCTGCTTTTTGTGGGGTCGTGGGCTTTAAGCCTAGTCGCGGCCGCCTGTCGGCCCAGGGCGTCATTCCTCTGTCAAAATCGCTGGACACGGTTGGCTTCTTCACGCAGGAAGTGGCCGGGGCCGCGCTGATGGCCGCCTATCTGCTCAAAGAGTGGCGCGAAACCGCCCCGGCCAGTGCGGAACCGACGTTGGGCATTCCCGGCGGGGCCTATCTGGAACACGCCCAACCCAACGGCCTGGCGCACTTTCAAGAAGATTGCCGCCGACTGTCGGCGGCGGGGTTTGTCCTCAAGACTGTTGATGTCCTGACCGACTTCGAGGAGGTCGGGCGGCAACATTTACTCCTCGTAGCGGCCGAGGCGGCCCGTTTCCACGCCGATTGGTTCGGCCGTTACGAGGCCCTCTATCACCTCAAGACGGTCGAACTGATTCGCACCGGTCAAACCTATAGCGACAGCGAGATCTGTGAGGCCAGGCTCTACAGCCTTCGTCTGAAAGAGCGCCTGATGAGTATAATGGACGCGAGAGGCATCGATCTGTGGATCAGTCCGTCGGCGCCGGGGCCTGCGCCACGTGGCTTGCAGAGTACGGGAGATCCGGTTATGAACCTGCCCTGGACCAACGCCGGCCTGCCAACCCTGACCATTCCTACCGGCACCGACGAGGCCGGTCTGCCAATGGGCTTGCAACTAACTGGGCGCCGACACGAAGATGAGCGCCTCTTCCACTTCGGCAAGGCTATTGAAGTGATCCTCAGATGAGGCCCATGCCGGTCAACGATCCGGCAGCACGGCGTGACTTGGAGTACCCAATGGTTGAACTCGTAGGCGAACATGAATTTGCCGCTCCCCAGGAACTGGTGTGGGAGATGGTCATGGACCCCGAAGTCCTGGCGATGACGATCTCCGGATGTGAAAAGCTGGAACGGATCGATGAAAACACGCTCCAGGGCCTGTTGAATCTTCGCGTCGGCCCAGTCCAGGGCATCTTTCAGGGCAAGGTCGAGTCCACGGACGTTCATCCCCCCCGTAGCTTGCACATGATTATCAGCGGCAGCGGCCCGGCGGGCGTGGTGCGCGGCGAGGGCAACATCACCCTGGAAGCGCTGCCGACGGCCACCCGCCTGCGCTATGACGGCGCAGTTCAGGTCAGCGGCCGGATCGCCAGCGTGGGCCAGCGCGTCATGGACAGCTCCGCGAAGTCCATTGTCAGACAGTGTCTTCAGAATCTGGAGAGGCAGATTGAGGCTCGTCTAGAGCCAGCACCAGAATTGGAGCCGGGGCCGGGAACAGTAGAGGACGTTCCGCCCGTCGCGCCCGTCGCTCCCAGCCAGACCGAATTCGCGCTGAACGTCGCCAGGGATGTCATCGGAGACCTGGTTTCCCAGCCACGCGAGCGAAGCGTGTTAATTGGCCTGGGGTTGGCCGTGGCCATCGTCGGTTTTCTGCATCTCTTTGCCAACCTGGTGGCGCGTCGCGTGGTGAAGATTCTGCGGGAAGCGTAGGCCTCTCGCGACGGCAATCTCGCGCTTGATACGTCTTCCAGGTCAACTGCCTACGTGAGTGAATGACAGTGCCTTACGCGAAATACCAAATCCGATCGGGCGCATACTACGATTCCGTGACGCTGATGCAGTTGCAGAAAGCCCTGGTCGCTCTACCCGATGTGGCCGACGCCGGCGTGATGATGGCCACGCCGGCCAATTGCGAGCTGTTGACGGCAGCGGGCTTTGATCTGGCCATGATAGAGGCCCGGCCCGACGACCTGCTCATCATCATCAAAGCGGAAACCGATACGGCCGCGGCCGACGCCCTCGCCCAGGTAGACCTGCTGCTCAAACAACGTCAGAAGACAACAACCCAGGGCTTTCGTCCCCGCAGCCTGAGTGGCGGCTTGGATCAGTTAGCGGCCGCCGAATGGGTGCTGATCTCCATCCCCGGCCGATTTGCCGCCGGCGTGGCGGAGGAGGCACTAGACCTGGGCCGACACGTGTTCCTCTTCAGTGACCACGTTACGCTGGACGATGAGATCAGGTTGAAGCAAAAGGCCAGAGGCAAAGGGCTGTTGGTGATGGGGCCAGATTGCGGCACGGCGATCATCAACGGTGTTGGCCTGGGGTTCGCCAACTACGTCAGACGGGGCGATATCGGCATCGTTGCCGCTTCGGGAACGGGACTACAAGCCGCGGCCACGGAGATACATCAGTTGGGCGGCGGCATCTCCCAGGCCATCGGCATCGGTGGGCGCGATCTCAAATCCGAAGTCGGCGGCATGACCGCCTTTCAGGCTTTGGATTGGCTGGCGCGGGATGAGGCCACGGCCGTCATTCTCCTTATCTCCAAGCCCCCGGCGGCCGACGTGGCGGCCCGTTTGTTGCGCGCCGCACAGGGCTGTGGCAAACCGGTCGTATGCAACTTCATCGGCTACCCGCCTCCCGGCCGCCGCTTGGGCAACCTCACCTTCGCCTCTGGCTTGTCTGACGCTGCGGCGCTGGCCGTGGGCTTGAGGCAGAAGGGGCCGCCGAAACTGGCCAAGGCAGGACGGCCATTGTCGGGATACGTCCGCGGCTTGTTCTCCGGTGGCACGTTAGCCTACGAGATGTTGCGGGGTCTAGAACCGGTTCTGACCCCGCTGTACAGCAATCTAACGGGGGACACTGACCAGAGATTGACCGATTTGACGACGAGTCGGGCCCATACGATTCTTGATCTTGGCGACGACGCTTTTACAGAGGGACGACTGCATCCCATGATGGACAATGAGTTGCGCCTGCGCCGCCTGGCCCGAGAAGTCGCCGACGCCGAGGTCGATCTGCTCGTCCTGGACGTCGTATTGGGGGCGGGGGCACACCCCGATCCGGCGTCCGAACTCGCCCCCGCCCTCGACGAGGCAATCCGGGCGGGCAAGCGCGTCGTAGCGATCGTGATCGGCACCGAGGAAGATCCCCAGAAGCGAAGCGCGCAGATCGAGCGGTTGACCGCTGTGGGAGTTGTCGTCTTTCCCAGCGCCAGTGGCGCGCTAGACTACATCTACGGTTGCCTCTCGCCCGTGGAATATGATCATCCGCCCGTAACTTTGGCGACAGATGGCCTGTCGGCGATCAATGTTGGGCTGGAATCGTTTTACGAGAGTATCGTGGCCCAGGACGGAACAGCCGTCCACGTCGCGTGGCAGCCGCCGGCCGGCGGTGATGAGCGGTTAATGGGCATTTTGGCGAGGCTGAAGCAACAGGCAGCAGTCACGCCGTGAAAGAGATGACCAGAGCATGATCGACATCGAGAAGGCCAATGAGATGGCTGTCGGCCGCATGATGGCCGCCCGCCCCATCCTGAAAACGGTTGCACCGGCCCGCGACGTGATTCCCGGCATGAGGGACAACCTTCTCCTCCACGCCGGGCCGCCGCTCACCTGGGAGCGCGCGTCGGGGCCGATGCGCGGCGCAATTGTCGGCGCGCTCATTTACGAGGGGTTGGCGGCTAACTGGGACGAGGCCGAGCGCCTCGTCACCTCGGGCGAAATAGACCTGGAGCCGTGTCACGAACATAGCGCCGTCGGGCCAATGGCCGGCGTCATCTCGGCCTCAATGAGGGTCTACGTCCTTGAAAACGTCACCCACGGCAACTTCGCCTACTCCAACCTAAACGAAGGGTATGGCAAGGTCTTGCGCTATGGCGCATACGATGAAGATGTCCTGCGCCGGCTGCGGTGGATGAACAATGAGATGGGACCGATTCTGGCCGACTCCTTGGCCGAATACAACGGGTTGGACATTCGCGCCCTGCTGGCCGAATCGCTGCACATGGGCGACGAGGGCCACAACCGAAACAAGGCCGGTTCCATCCTATTCACCGTTCGGCTAGCTCCCGCCATTGTCAAAGTCGCCGGAAAATCAGCCGCCCCCGTGTTGGGCTTCCTGGGCGACAACGCCCTCAGCGTCCTCAACCCGGTGATGGCCGCCTGCAAAGCGATGGCCGACGCCGGGCATGGTATCGCGGGCAGCACGATCATGTCGGCCATGGCCCGCAACGGCACGGAGTTGGGCATCCGCGTCAGTGGCTTAGGGGAGCGCTGGTTCACCGGACCGGTCGGCCGGCCCGATGGCCTGTACTTCCCCGGCTTCACCGCCGATGATGCCAATGGCGATATCGGCGATAGCACCATCACCGAAACGGCCGGAATCGGCGCGTTCGCTATGGCGACGGCTCCGGCCATTGTGACCTTCATCGGGGGCACGCCGGAAATGGCCTTGAACACCACCCTTGCCATGTATGAGATCACCACCGCCGAACACACCGCCTTTACCATTCCTGCCCTCGGCTTCCGCGGCACGCCCGTGGGTGTTGATATTCGCAAGGTTGTGGAGCTAGGCGTGCGCCCCCAGATCAATACCGGCATCGCCCACAAGGACGCAGGCATCGGGCAGATCGGCGCAGGCTTGGTTCTGCCGCCGATGCGTGTCTTTGAAGAGGCGCTAATCGCCTATGCGGAGAAGTATCTAGAACCATGAAATTCATAGACCTGACCATCCCCTTCGGCATCGGCACCCCTGCCTGGCCGACCTATGAGCCGTTGCAGGTAAAGTACTTCAAGCGCCTGGCCCCCAATGGCGCGAACGGCCAGGTTGTCACCCACAGCAATCACGTGGGCACCCATTTGGACGGTGAAATCCACTTCTATACGCCGGGCAAGGATATCGCCTCGCTGGAGTTCGATTTTCTGTGCGGCGAAGCAGCCATCGTCGATCTGAGCGACTGCTGCGGCGACTACGACGTGTATACACCGGAGATGATCGAAGAGCGCGTCAACGTTCTGGAAGGTGACATTCTCCTCATCCATACTGGCTACCACCACTTCGGCTGGGATCAACCCTATGGCAACGAGGTGCGCTACATGGTCATGCACCCCGGCCCGGATGCTCGTTTTGCGAACTGGTGTATTGAGAAGAAGATCAAGTGGATTGGCGTGGATTGCGGCAGCGCTGACCACCCCATGAACACCAAAATCCGCGACTGGATGCCCGCCCAGGCCGAAGACGCCGATGCCCATTTCCGGGTCAAGTACGGTAAACCATTGGCCGAGTACTTTACCAAGGAGATGTACCAGATGATGCATCTGTGGATGTTCGACAAGGGCATCATCCACGCCGAGTGTATCGGCGGCGATATCGACTTACTGGTGAATCAGCGCGTCCAGGTCGGCTGCTTCCCCTGGCGTTTCGTAGACGGCGAGGCTTCCATCGCGCGCATCGTCGCTATGGTTGATGATGCCCGATTTGAAGAGCTAATGGCCAAGAAGGCCGCCCTGCCCAAGACGAAGTATGGAGATTGTTACGACCCCGAACACGTCGCCCGACTGGGCGGCCGTGGGAGAGTGTACTAGATGACAGCTAAAACGTTGGCCGATGCCCGCTGGTATGATCTGACACAGCGCTTGAGCATCTTTACCCCGCCGTGGCCGGGCGAGATGCCCCTGCAAGTGCATTTCTTCAAGCGGCTGACCGGCTCGTGGGGCGGTGGCCAGGGGGCCAATGGCGAGTTGATCGAATGGAGCAATAACACCGGCACGCACCTTGTTGGGCCGCGAGCGTTTCATTCCGGGGCACGGGCCATAGCCGACGTTCCCTTGTCCGATCTATGCGGCGAAGGGACGGTGGTGGACATCTCCGACGCCGTTTCCGATTACAGCCTCTACACACCGGAAATGATCACCAGCCGGGCGCTGGTAAAGACAGGGGATATTCTCATCATCAATACCGGCTACCACAAGTACGGCTGGGATCAGCCCGATGTCCCCAACGCCGGTGCCCAGGGTGGCATCGAGAACAAGGAGTTCGGCTACTATCTGCGCCATCCGGGGCCGTCGCCGGAGTTCTTTCAGTGGGCGCTGGATATGAAGCTCAAGCTCATCGGCGTTGATTGCGGCTGCGCTGAGCACCCAATGAATACCAACTTGCGCACTATGCACCCGCGCGAGTTTGAGAAGGCGGAGGCAAAGCTAAAAGAGACTACCGGCCAATTGTGGGATGAGCTGTTTCCGCCGGACCGGTACTACGAACTGACTCACATTACGCTGCCCAAAGCGGGGTTACTCCTGGCGGAGTCACTGGGTGGGCAAATCGATGCGCTTCGCAATGAGCGCGCCTGGATCATGATCCAGCCGATTCCGTTCATGGAAGTCGAGTCGGCCTGGGCGCGCGTCGTGGCCCTGCAAGCGCCCGACGGCATGAGCGAGCGGGACTTCTTAGCCACCATGCGCGCCGTGGAAATGACCGACATGTCGCTGCCCTTCAGCGTGCAAACACCCCAATGGGCCAACTATGAGCCGTTAAGCGTGAAGTACACCAAACGAACAAGCGGCCAGCAGTTCGGCCTGGGGCGCAACAACGCCCATTGCCGCGCCAGCTTCCATCTGGCCACGCACATGGATGGAGAGAAGCATTTCCACGCCGCGGGGCGGGCCATCGGCGAGATGCCGTTTGATTACTGGTTCGGGCCGGGGGTCATCGCTGATATTTCGGCGTTGGTCAGCGATTCCAGCGTCTATACCCCGGCCATGCTCGAAAGTGTGGTTGATGTGCAACCGGGCGACATCCTCATCGTCAAGACGGGCTGGCATCGTTACGGCTGGAACAGCCCGGATGCGGACGAGTTCCGCTACATGATCAAGCACCCCGGGCCATCGCCGGACTTCGCCGAGTGGTGCCTCGAAAAGAAGATCAAGTGGCTGGGCGTGGACTGTGTAGCGATGGAACATCCCATGAACACCATCCAACGCAACTGGCATCCCCGAACGTTTGAAGAAGCCAACCGGAAACTGATCGACCAGTATGGCAAGGAGTGGGATGAGATATACCCGCTCGACCAGTATTATCAGGATATGCACCTGAACCTGTTCCCCAAGGGCATTATCCACGCCGAAAATCTCGGCCATGAGCTGGCCGGAGTGGGGAGCGGCCGCTACTTCATTGCCTGTTTCGTTCAGAAAGGGATTGAACTGACCAGTTGTTGGGGGAGAATAGTGGCCTTTCGATAACGTCTGCGAACGACGAGCGCCAGATGAGCACTTGAAAGAACCCCATCAGTCTCCAAGGAAATTGCGCTGTGGCGGAATCACGACACTTTGGCCAACGGATCAAACGCAATGAAGACCCGCGCTTGCTGACGGGGCAGGCGTTATTTGTTGATGACGTAGACTTGCCGGGCATGGCGCACGTGGCCTTTGTGCGCAGCCCCCATGCCCACGCTCGTATTGTGAGCATTGATACATCGGCCGCGACCACGATGGCAGGGGTAATCGCCGTTTACACGGCCGAATCATTAGGCCACCATTGGCGGCCCGGCCCACTCCTCGTCTCCCCACCGCCCATCGAGGGCATCCTCTTTAACGAGCGCACTCAGGTTCCCCTGGCCAAAGGCAAGGTGCGCTATGCCGGCGAGCCGGTGGTGATGATCTTGGCCGAGAGTCGCTACCTGGCCGAAGACGCTGTCGACCAGGTTTGGGTCGAGTATGACCCACTGCCGGCAGTCATCGATCTGGAACAGGCCATCCTGCCCGATTCGCCGTGGGTTCACGACGATCTGGAACCCGGCCCGATGGGAGCCAACGTCAACGCCCACGCCGTCCAGGTCAAAGGCAATGGCGCCCAATTCGATGCCATCGCCCGCAATGCGGCGCTGGTCGTCAAACGCCGCTTCTATTATGACCACGGCACGGCGGCGGCGATGGAGAACCGAGGGATCGTGGCCGACTGGGATCGCCGGGCCGCGCGGCTGACCATCTGGGATACGACCCAGGCTCCGATCTCCATCAGGAACTACATGGCCAACTATTTAGGCCTGTCCGAAAATCAGGTGCGTGTGATCGCCCCCTTCATCGGTGGCGGCTTCGGGCCGAAGATCATGATGTTCTACCCGGAGGAGGCCACCGTCTGCTGGGCAGCCAAGCAACTGGGGCGGCCGGTCAAGTGGATCGAAGACCGCAGCGAAAACTTTGTCGCCACGACCCAGGAACGGGAACAGATCCATTGGGCCGAGATGGCGCTGGATGAGCACGGCCGCATTCTGGCCGTCCGGGACAAATTCCTGCACGACGCCGGGGCCTACGCGCCCTATGGGCTGACAGTGCCGCTCAACAGCCAGTGCACGCTTCTGGGCTGCTACGACATTCCAGCCTATCGGAGTGAGTTTACGAGCGTTTTTACGAATAAGACGATCGTCACGCCCTACCGCGGCGCGGGCCGGCAACACGGCGTCTTCGTCATGGAGCGGCTGCTCGATATCGCCGCGAGGGAGTTGAAGCTCGACCGGGCCGAAATCCGCCGGCGCAACTTCATCCAACCGGAACAGTTTCCCTACGACAACCAGATCATCTTCCAGGATTTCGCCCCCCTGACCTATGACAGCGGCGACTATGAGCCGGCACTGAACAAGGCGCTGGAGCTGATCGGCTACGAGGAGTTTTTCCGCAAGACCAAACCCGAAGCAAAGGCGGCCGGCCGCTGCCTGGGCTTGGGGCTAGTCTGCTACGTCGAGGGAACGGGCATCGGGCCATATGAGGGCGCGCGGGTGCAGGTGCAGAGCAATGGCCGCGTGAGCGTCGCCACCGGCATCGGCACCCAAGGCCAAGGGCACTATACCTCTTACGCTCAGATCGTCGCCGATCAGTTGGGCGTGGCCGTGGCCGACGTTGACATCATCACCGGCGACACCGATCAGTTCCACTGGGGAGCGGGGACGTTCGCCAGTCGAGGCGCGGTCGTGGCCGGCAATGCCATCAACGCCGCCGCAGGGAACGTGCGAGGGAAGATTCTCAGGATGGCCAGCGCCGAATTGGACAATATTGCCGAAGAGCACCTGGAACTGATCGACGGTCATGTGCAGATCAAGGACACGCCCGACAGCGCCATCCCCCTGGCACAACTGGCGCAAAAGGCCAACCCCATGCGTGGCGCCGTTCAGCCGGGCACAGAACCGGGATTAGAGTCCACCGACTACTTTGGCCCTCGTTATGGCGCGACAGCCAGCGGCGTCCATGCCATGATCATCGAGATCGATCCGGAGACGATGTCGCTAGCTATATTGCGTTACGCGATTGTCCACGACTGCGGCAACGTCATTAATCCCCTGATACTGGACGGCCAAATCCACGGCGGCACGGCGCAAGGTGTTGGCAACGCGTTCTATGAGAAGTTGAGCTATAGCTCCGAAGGGCAGCTTTTGAGCGGTTCGTTTATGGATTACCTCGTGCCGACGGCAATGGAGGTTCCGCGCATGGTCGTCGATCACGTCGTCACGCCATCACCGCTCAATCCGCTGGGCACGAAAGGGGCGGGAGAGGCGGGAGCGATCCCTGTTGGGCCATTATTCGCCCAGGCCATCGAGGACGCTCTAGAAGGGACGGGGCTCGAGATTCTGGAAATCCCTCTTAGCCCCAGCCGGCTTTGGACCCTGGTGGAGAATCGTCAAAATCCATGACCTTTCTGCAGCGCTTGCGAACCAACTGCAGTAAATATACGGCCAAGACGGCGCTCGAGTTCGTACGGGACGATGGCGTCACCGCAGTTACCTATCAACAACTCGAGGACACTACCCTACGAACGATGGGGTATTTGCGCGCCAAGGGAGTCAGAGAAGGCGATCGTGTCGCTCTCCAATTGCCCAAATGCCTGCCGTTCGTCTATTTGCACTTGGCCACGATGCGCCTGGGCGCGATCAGCCTGCCGCTCAATCCCGGCTATCCGGCTCACGAACTATCCTACTTCTTGCAGGACGCCGAAGCCCGATTGCTCTTTGCCGACACAGAGATACGGCCGACCCTGACCGCTCTGCCGGGCGGGGTGCCTGCCGTTGATGAGACGGTGTTCCTGGACACGCACTCAGATGAGTGGTTTCATGCGCTCATTGCCGGCCATAACCCGGCCGAGTGCGCTGGTCTAGCGGTGCCACAAGACTTGACGGCCACCTGCCTGATGATCTACACCAGCGGCACGACGGGCCGCCCTAAGGGCGCGGAGCTGACGCACGGCAATCTGACGGCCAACATCACTGCGCTTCACCAGGCGTGGCAGTGGCAAGCGGATGATGTACTGCTCCACATTCTGCCGCTGTTTCACGTCCACGGCCTACTCGTGGCCCTACATGGCGCCTTGAACGCCGGAGCGATGACCATCCTGCTCCCCCGTTTCGATCCTGAGAAGGCCTTACAGACCCTTTGCGCCCGGAAATGCACCATTCTCATGGGTGTCCCGGCAATTCACCGGCGGCTGATTAACACGCCTGATGCCTCCGCTTACGACCTCAGCCACGTGCGCCTGATCACCTCCGGTTCCGACCGCCTGCCAGATGATCTGTTCAGAAAGTTCACGACCACATTCGGTCATGTTTTGCTGGAGCGATATGGCATGTCGGAGACAGGCATGCTCATCTCCAACCCGCTGCACGGCGAGCGGCGCGTCGGCTCGGTCGGCCGGCCGTTGCCGGGCGTCGCGGTGCGAATTGTCCAGCCGGAGACGGAAGAACCGCTGCCCGATGGCCATATTGGCGAGGTGCAGGTGCGCGGTGACAACATATTCAAGGGATATTGGCGGCAGCCGGAGAAGACGGCCGCTGCCTTCACACCGGACGGCTGGTTCCGCACCGGTGACGTGGGCCTTCGTGAGCCAGACGGCTATTTCACCCTCAAAGGACGTTCGAGAGATTTGATCATCAGCGGCGGCTATAACGTCTACCCGTCGGAAGTGGAACTGGTGTTGGCGGAACACCCGGCGGTGCAAGCCAGCGCGGTGATCGGGTGTCCTGATAGCGATTGGGGAGAGATCGTCGTAGCGATCATTATCCCCCATCCTCAAACTCATCTAACAAGAGAAGCCATCACCACCCATTGCCGAGCCTATCTTGTAAACTACAAAGTCCCCCGTCGCATCATCTTTGTTGAAGACCTCCCCCGAAATTCCTTGGGCAAAATCCAAAGAGCCAAGTTGCAACACGAATTGTGTTCTCAACCATAGGCTGTATCTAAGCCTACTTTCGCGGGCGACATCAGGCCATGCAAAATATCGAAGGCGAAATCGAGCGATTGCAGTCCGCCATCATCGCCCTGGAGGGCCAGCGGCAGGTGCTCGGCGACGAGATCGTTGACACCTCACTGGACGCGCTGCGCGAGAAGCTGGGGGCGCTGGAAACGGCCGCCCGGCCTGAGCAGCGCAAACTGGCGACCATTCTCTTCACCGACATCGTCGGCTCCACCCGCATGAGCCAGCAGATCGGCGATCCGGAGAAAATGCTGGAAGTGATCGATGGTGCGCTGCGCCGGCTGGCGTTCCCTGTTGTCGCCGAGGGAGGCCGCGTCCTGCGTTTCATGGGTGACGGGTTTCTGGCCGCTTTCGGTCTGCCCCAGGCTCATGAAGATGACGCCGAGAGGGCGGTTCGTGCCGGTCTGGCCATCCTGCAAGCGGCCAACGAGTACGCCGCCGCCATCACCGAAACCCACGGCGTGGCGGGCTTCGCCGTGCGCGTGGGGGTAAACACCGGCCAAATTGCCAGTGGCGGCTTCAGCGAGGCGGCCAACACCATTATGGGGCTTGACGTCAATCTGGCCGCCCGGCTGGAATCAGCCGCTCCCCCCGGGGGCCTGCTGATCTCGCACTTCACTTATCGCCAGGTTCGTGGCTTGTTCGACGTAACCCCGCTGGAGCCGATAGAAGTTAAGGGCTTTCCTGAACCGGTGAAGGTCTACCTGGTACGACAGATCAAACCCCGCGCATTCCGCATGGCTACACGCGGCGTTGAGGGTGTGGAAACGCGCATGATCGGTCGCGAGGCGGAGTTCGGCCGTCTGAAAGCCGCCTATACGTCGCTGATAGGGGAAGGGGGAACCCAGGTTGTCACCGTCATTGGCGAGGCTGGCGTGGGTAAGTCGCGGTTGGTCTACGAGTTTGAGAACTGGGTCGAAGTGCGGCCGGAGCGGGTCTACTACTTTAAGGGCCGGGCCACAGCTAACCGCCGCGCTGTGGCGCTTGGCCTCTTTCGCGATCTCTTCGCCTTTCGCTTTGGCATTCTCGAAAGCGATGCTGCAGCCGTCGCTCTGGACAAGTTTCGCGACGGGATCATGACCGCGCGCGGACCCGGTGGTGAGCGTCTGTCCGAGGCTCAGGCAGACATCATCGGCCATTGGCTCGGTTTCGACTTCTCAGACAGCCCCTCGGTTGCCAATTTGCTTGGCAGTCCGCAATTCGATGCGACGGCGCGGGTCTACCTATTGGCATACTTTCGTGCATTGGCTCAAAGCCAGCCAACCAGCATCTTTTTGGAAGATATCCACTGGGCGGACGCCCGCTCGCTCGAACTGGTGCGCTGGTTGGCTTCGGCGCTGGGAGAGTCTGCCGGAAGGCGCGTTTTGCTATTGCTGGTGTGCCTGGCACGGCCTGCCCTATATGAAGAGGTACCGGATTGGGACGCCAACATGCCCCGTTTTCAACGTATCGATCTGACCCCATTGGCCCCGGCTGACAACCGCGATCTGGTGGATGAGATTCTCCGGCATGTAGAGGACGTGCCGGAGGCGCTGCGAGACCTGATCGCCAACCGCGCCGAGGGCAATCCCTACTATACGGAAGAGTTGGTGCATATGCTGGTCGATCAGCGGGTCATCCTGCCGGGCGACGGCTCGTGGCGCGTCGATCTGGAGCAACTGAACAACGTCCGAGTGCCGGCCACACTGACCAACCTCTTGCAGGCGCGTATCGACGGCTTGCCGCGAACCGAGCGCCAACTGTTGAAACAGGCATCCATCGTCGGCCGTACCTTCTGGGATGCGGCTGCCGCGGCTGTGGCCCAGATGGAATGCAGCACACTGGTCCCCTTGCTGAACAGCGTCGCCGCCCGCGAATTGATCTACCGCCGCGGCCTGTCTGTCTTTGCTGGAGCCCAGGAGTTCATCTTCAAGCATGCGATGCTCCATGACGTCGTCTACGAGAGTGTGCTGGTGCGGCTGCGAAAGCAGTACCACCGCCGCGCGGCCGAATGGCTGGAGGCCAACGCCGGAGAGCGAATCAGCGAGTATCTGGCGGTCATTGCCGGCCACTATGAACTGGCCGGGCTGTTCGAACAGGCGGCCGGCTATCTGGAGCGTTCCGGCGACTTCGCCTCCAACACCAATGCCTATGCCGCGGCGTCTCAGGCTTACGAACGGGCGCTGAGGCTACTCGGCGCGAACAAAGCGAAGCCAGACGAGAACCGGGCGCGCCTCGGCTACAAGACCGGCATCGCCCACCTGGACCGGGGCGAGTTAGAGACCGCCAAAATGTGGCTGGCGATGTCCATCACGGCCGCGGCTGAACAATATGATGACCAGCTTAGTGCGCAAGCCCGGATCGGATTCGCCCGCGTGCTAGCCCTTAGCGGTGACTATCCTCAGGCGAGGGAGTTGGCTCTACAGGCCCTGACGATCGCCGAGCCTATCGGCGGCGAGACACTGTTCCGGGGACTGATGGTGCTGCAACTGCTCGACTGGACAGAGGGCAATCTTGCCGCGGCCGAAGTCACGCTGCTGCGCATGCTGGCGCTGGCCCGCGAAATGGGCAGCGCGCGGTTTGAGATCATGGCGCTCAACCGTCTCGGCCACATCGCCTTTGACCGGCCAGACCTCGACGCGGCTCAAGACTACTATCAATCGGCCTTGCGCCTTGTCGTGCAGTATGGCAATCCCGTGGATGAACTTATCGTCAACAACTCGTTAGGCACACTCGCGTTGACGCGGGGTGATGTTGTGGGCGCGCGCGGGTATTTCTCAGCCGCTCTGGCTCTGGCTCAGCAGCTTGACCGCAGGCTCAACATCGCCCTGATTCTGGGCAATCTGGCCGAGACGAGCCTTGACCTCGGCGAACCCCAGACCGCCAGACAGCAGTTGTTGGAGGCTATGACTGTAGCGACCCGGGCCGGCGGAGACTCAGTGCTGATCGCCAACTTGTTTGCCTACGCGCGGCTGCTGGCGGTCGAAGGGGATGTCGCCGGGGCGCTGACACTATTCGGACTAGTGCGGCGTCACCCGGCCGGCCATCACCAGTTTGAAGGACAGATCGAGAGCGAGATAAGCCGTCTGCAATTGCCTGAAGAGGCAGTGGCACCGCTGATGGCGTCAGGGGCAACTCTGCAACTCGCTGAGGTGGTGCGGGAGATCCTGAGTGGTCTATAGCGATAGGTCTGTCCTGCGTTGTGTAGATACCTGGCGACACGCGGCCAGATTCGGTCTCGCCGGGAGGCCTATAAAAGCAAAGAGCCCTCGAGAAAACTCGAGAGCTCATGCGCCTATATATTATACTATAGGCCGTCGGGAGCGACGGGGATCGAACCCGCGATCTTCGGCTTGACAGGCCGACGTGTTAACCGCTACACCACGCCCCCTAGGGATGCAAGTCAGGATGTTAGCAGAACTACCACGCCGTGTCAACAAATTGCCGACCTACAATTGGGGGCGCGGCAAAGTCGGGAGAAGACCTCACGCCGGCATCCAGCTGAGCAACTGTATGTTTTTCGCCTCAAACTTCCCCGTCGGGTGGCGCGACTCGGCTAACTCGAACTGAAAGACGTGGCTATAGCTGGGCAGTTGCAGCGGATCAATGTTGTCCGGCAGGTTGGAGTCGTGGAAGTAGGCCGTATCGTAGGGCGAATCGGGGTTCTGCGTGTCGGTCAGCCACAGGTGCGGCCCATTGATGCGCAGGAAGCGCATGAAGCCATGGTTGAGCTTGTGGAAGTAGCATGGGCCGCGGAGGAGGGGGCCGTTCCCGCCCCACGCGGCCGCGTCCGGCGCAGGCCCGCCATTGACCACTGTCGGCACCAGGTCGGGAATGAGATAGCCGGACATGAATAGATCGACCTCGCGCCGCAGCACAAATGAGGCGTTGTCGAGCGCGACGACCTCCACCCGGCAGCCCCGGTTCTGCACCGCGGCCACCACGCGGGCAAAGTCGCCGTCACCCGTCACCAGCAGCACCCGGTCAAGGTTTTCTGATTGCAGCAGCATATCCACCGCCAGGTCTAGGTCGGCGTCGGCCTTGGCGTAGGGTTTGCCGTTCTCGTCCTCATACCAGCGCACTTCCTTGATGATGACCTTGTAGCCGAAGTCGCGCAGCAGAGCGTAGAAGCGATGAGTGTTCTTGTCATAGGTGGCGTCGGTGCGCGCCCGGTCGGCGTCGAAGCTGACGTAGGCGTTGAGGCGCATCAACTCGGCGCCGTCGCGGCTGGCGAATTCGCGCAGCACGTCATAGCGCATCCGGTAGCCGCCGTTGCGATACATATTGGCGGTGTCGACGTAGACGCCGACGCGGGAAATGGAACGATTGTCTTGCATAGTAACGCTACTCGTCGTGGTTCGATCCAGAAAAAGAGTATAGCTCAGATTATAGCTCCACTCGTCCAGCGGGCGAAGAGCTACAGTGGCCGCTCGTTTCCCTATTGACAACTGCCCAGGCCACCTCCTATACTTGGCTTTGTAAATTCACTTAACTTAGGGGTCATTCTCGCCACAGGGCAGGCAACGATGGAAAAAGCCACCCGCCGCCAGACCAAAGACCACAATAGCCGCCTCGTCCTGAAGACGATCTACGACGCCGGCCCCATCAGCCGGGCCGAGATCGCCCGCCGCACTCGCCTCACCCGGCCGACCGTCTCCACGCTGGCCGCCGAACTGCTCGCCGATGACCTTGTCGTCGAGACAGGCCAAGGCCCATCGGCCGGCGGTAAGCGCCCCACTCTGCTGTCGATCAACGACGACGGCCCCGCCCTGCTGACTCTCGACTTGAGCGGCGACGACTACCGCGGCGCGCTCGTCACCCTGCGCGGCCGAATCGTCCGCCACGTCTCACAACCCGCGGCCGACCTGCGCGGCCAACAGGCGCTCGATTGCCTCTATGAGCTGGTTGACGCTCTGCTGCCCGCCGGGCCGCTGTTGGGCCTGGGCGTAGCCACCCCCGGCCTGGTCGATCCGCAATGCGGCGTGGTGCTGCGCGCCGTCAATCGCGGCTGGGTCGATCTGCCCCTGCGCGAGCTGCTAGCCGCGCGCTACGACCGCCCCGTCTACGTCGCCAACGACAGCCACGTCGCCGCGCTAGCCGAATACACCTATGGCACAGGCCCGAGCGGCAGCAGTCTCATCGTCTTGCGCGTCGGCCAGGGCATCGGCGCGGGCGTCATTCTTCATGGCCGCCCGTTCTACGGTGACGGCTTCGGCGCGGGCGAGATCGGCCACGTCGTGGTCGACGTCGGCGGCGCGCTGTGCCGCTGCGGCAATCGCGGCTGCCTGGAAACGACTAGCAGCATTCCGGCTATCTTGCGCGCCGCCACCGCCGCTGACCGCCGCCAGTCGTCGCTGGCCGGCGCGCCGCTGACGTGGTCGCGCTTTGCGGCCGCCGTCGCCACCCACGACCCGGTGGCCGTCGACGTGGCCGTGCGCGCCGGTTGCCACCTTGGCGCGGCCGTGGCCCACCTCGTCGGCGCTTACAACATCCAAACTATCGTCCTGACCGGTGACGTCACCGACCTGGGCGACGTGCTACTCGATGCCGTCCAGGCCGAGATGCACCAGCGCGTGCTGCCGGCTATGGCCGCGGCCACAAACGTGCGCTTTGCCTCGCTGGCCACGGCGCAACTGCCTGACCTGATTACGCTCGGCTGCTCGGCGCTCATCTTGCAGCGGGAGCTAAGGATTCCATAGCATCACGCGATTCTGGAGAATCGCGCGCCAGGGGAATTAATTGTGGTACGTGTAGGACTGGACATCGGCGGCACCAAGACGGCCGCCCTCGTAGTCGATGAGGCTGGACGCTGCCTCAGCCTCATCGCCCGGCCGACCGACGTGGCCTGCCCGGAGCGGCTGGTGACCGGCACCGTCGCCACGGTCGATCACGCCCTGGCCGCGGCCGGCGCGACGCGCGACCAGATGACCGCCGTCGGCGTCGGCGTGCCCGGCCAGGTCGATCCCGCGGCCGGCACGGTCGCGCTGGCCGTCAATCTCAACCTGCACGAGCCATACCCCCTGGGCGCGGCCCTGGGCTCGGCCCCCGGGGCGCCGGTCACGCGGGAGACCGACGTGCGCGCCGCCGCCTGGGGCGCGTTCCACTGGGCCAACGAGACTCAACCACTCACCAGTCTGGCCTTTCTGAGTATCGGCACGGGCATCGCCGCCGGACTGGTGCTCGACGGGCGTCTCTATCGCGGCGTCCACGGCATGGCCGGCGAGATCGGCCACATCCCCGTCGATCCGGCCGGGCCGCGCTGCCGGTGTGGGGCTTACGGCTGTCCGGAGGTGTTCGCCGCCGCCCCGGCCCTCGCTGCCCAAGCGGCCAATTTGGCCACCGCCGACGGCCGCGCGCCAACCACGGCCGAACTCTACGCCCTGGCCGCCGCCCACCAACCGGCAGCGCGCGCCGTTGTCGAGCGGGCCGCGGGCTATCTAGCGCGGGCCGTCTACTTGCTGGTCATGACCTACGACGTGGCGCGCGTCGTCCTCGGCGGCGGCGTCACCCGCGCCGGGGCCGCCTTTGAGCAGCCGCTGCGCCACGCTCTGGCGACCTTGTGCGCCAACTCATCCCTGGCGGCCTCGATGCTGCCCGACGAGAAGATCATCGTTCTGCCCGCCGACCTCAACGCCGGGGTCATGGGCGCTGTCCGACTGCCACCACTATGACCTACACGCCCGACGACCTCATCACCGCCCGCCTCATGCTGGCCTTCGACGATCTGGAGCCGCCGGACACCCTGTTCGAGCGCATCCGCGGCGGCATCGCCGGGCTGACGCTCTTCCGCGCCTATAACTACGACAACCCGGCGCAACTGCGCCAGTTGACCGCCCGCTTACAGCACGTCGCCCGCGCCGCCGGGCGGCCGCCGCTGCTCATCGCCGCCGACCAGGAGGGTGGGCAACTGACCGCCCTGGGCGAGGGGGCCACGCCGTTCGCCGGCAACATGGCCCTGGGCGCGGCCGGCGACCCGGCCCTGGCCCGGCGCGTCGGCCAGGCCATCGGCCGCGAACTGGCCGCGCTGGGCGTCAACGTCAACTACGGCCCAGTGCTCGACCTGGCTACCGAACCACGCAACCCGGCCGTCGGCACGCGGGCCTTCGGCGACGACCCAACCCTGGCCGCGACCCTCGGCGCGGCGTGGATCGATGGCCTGCAATCGGCCGGTGTGGCTGCCACACTGAAGCACTTCCCCGGTCTGGGCGGCGCGACGCTCGACTCCCACCACGCCCTGCCGCTGCTCGACTACGACCGCGAGCGGCTGGCGCGGGTCGAGTTGCCCCCCTTCCGCGCCGGCATCGCCGCCGGGGCACGGCTGCTGATGACCGGCCACGCCGCCGTGCCCGCCCTGAGCGGCGCAGCCGACTGCCCGGCGACCGTCGCCGGTCGCGTCCTGCATGACCTGGTCCGCGATGAGCTGGGCTTCCGCGGCGTCACCATCAGTGACGCGCTCGACATGGCTGCCATCACCCAGGGCGCGGGACAGATCGTCGAGGTCATCGCCGCCCTGCGCGCCGGGGTCGATCTGCTGCTGCTGACGGCCGACGAGGCCACACACGAACGCCTGCACGCCGGGCTGCGGCTGGCCCACAGCCGCGGGCTGTTCGACACCACCGACCTCAGCGCACCGGCCCAGCGCATTCGGGCGGTGCGGGCGTGGGTGGACGGGCCGCCACAACCGGGTCTCGATGTCGTCGGCTGCGCCGACCATCGCGCCCTGGAGGCGGAGCTCGCCTGCCGCGCCCTGACACTGGTGCGCAACGACGCTGGGCTGCTGCCGCTGCGCCCCGGGCCGGAGACGCGCATCGCCGCCGTCATGCCCCAACCGCGCAACCTGACCCCGGCCGACACCTCGGCCTACCTGACGCCGCAACTGGCCGCCGCCCTGCGCCGCCGCCACCCGCGCGTTGATGAGTTCATCACCGCCCACGCGCCCGACGACGACGAGATCGCCGCCCTGCGCGGCCGCCTGGCCGACTACGACCTGGTGGTGCTGGGCACGACCGCCGCCGCGGCCCAGCCGCAGCAGGCCGCGCTGGCCCATGCGGTGCTGGCGCTGGGTGTGCCGACCGTCGCCGTCGCCCTGCGCGCGCCGTTTGACCTGGCGGCCTATCCGGAGGCAACAACCCAACTGGCGACCTATAGCCTCCACCGGCCGTCGCTCGATGCCCTGGTCGACGCGCTCTTTGGTCACTTCACGCCGACCGGCCGGCTGCCGGTAGCCGTCGGCGATCGCGCCATTGTCTAGAACGCGAGTTTCTCGAAGGAAACTCGGCATCCACAATCATTACACCTATGCTCGCCATTCACCACGCCACCATCCTCACCCCCGACGTGGCCATTGCCGATGGCACAGTCCTCATCGCCAACGGCCGCATTGTGGCCGTCGGCGGCCCGGACTTGCCTGTCCCCCCCATGGCCGACGCGCGCGACGCCACCGGGCTGCTGCTGACCCCCGGTTTCATCGACTTGCAAGTCAACGGCGGCTTCGGGCTGGGCTTCACCACCCACCCGGCCACCATCTGGGCTGTGGCCGCCGCCTTGCCACGCTTCGGCGTCACAACCTTTTTACCGACCATTATCACCTCCCCGCCGGCCGTGGCCCGCGCCGCGCAGGACGTGTTGGCCGATGGCCCGCCGTCCGGTTGGCGTGGGGCGCGGCCGCTGGGACTTCATCTGGAAGGGCCGTTCCTGAACCCCGGCAAGAAAGGGGCGCACAACCCGGCCTATC